>Ga0154791_108_pt2 | contig 16127 bp, 17 predicted proteins | sample Rifle2008BG16ft_FD_105799 | JGI IMG/M metagenome (GOLD analysis project Ga0154791, IMG submission 105799) | Actinobacteria bacterium RBG_16_68_21
TTCGATGTCGAGCAAGGCCTTCACCCGGTGGGTGAGCTCTGCCACTTCGGCGAGGGTGAGGCCGACGACCCGGTCGGCCATCATCGACGCCGACGCCTGGCTGATCGAGCAACCCCGCCCCTGGACGGCGGCATCGACCACCCTCCCATCGGCAACTGCCAAATCGACGCTGATCTCGTCCCCACACAGCGGGTTCTGGCCGTCGGCGTGATGGTCGGGATTCTCGAGGCGCCCGGACCGCCGCGGGTTGCGGTAGTGGTCGAGGATCACCTGGCGGTAGAGATCGTCAAGCGACACCGAACAGCCTCCTCGCCTCGTGAAGCGCCTCCACCAACAGGTCGACCTCGCGTCGCTCGTTGTAGACGTAGAAGGATGCCCGGGCAGTGGCGGGCACGCCCAACAGCCGGTGGAGAGGCCGGGTGCAGTGGTGACCGGCGCGAACCGTGACCGCACTCTGGTCGAGGATCGTGGCCAGGTCGTGAGGGTGGATGTCGGCGAGGGTAAAGGAGACCGCACCGCCGCGGAGCTCAGGATCCTTCGGTCCGTAGATGGTCAGGTCCGGGATCTCGGATAGCCGCTCCAGCGCGTAGGCGGTGAGGTCCATCTCGTGGGCGCGCACCGTCCCCATGCCGATCGCGGTCAGGTAATCGACCGCGGCGCCGAACCCGATGGCCTGGGCGATCGGCGGTGTGCCCGCTTCGAACTTGTGGGGAACCTCTGCCCAGGTGGATTCGTGGAGCTGGACGTCGTGGATCATCTCCCCGCCGCCCTCGGCGGGCTCCATCTCCTCGAGACGGTCCATCCGCCCCCAGAGCGCGCCGATCCCGGTGGGGCCGAGCATCTTGTGGGCGCTGAAAACGACGAAGTCCGCTCCCATGGCCTGGACGTCCGTCGCCATATGGGGAACGAGCTGGGCGGCATCGATCACGCTGATCGCTCCCACCGCCCGGGCGGCGGCGACCAGCTCGGCGATGGGGCCGATGGAGCCGAGGACGTTGGACATGCCGGAGAAGGCCACGATCTTGGTTCGCTCGTCGATCGTCTCGGCGATGCGGCTGGTGTCGATGAGGAAGTCCTTGGTGATCGGCAGGTAGGCGAGCTCGGCGCCGGTGTGCCGGGTGATCAGCTGCCAGGGGACCACGTTGGCGTGGTGTTCCAGGGTGGTGAGGGAGATCCGATCACCCGGCTGCAGGTGATCGAGACCCCATCCGTAGGCGATGTGGTTGATCCCGGCAGTGGTTCCCCTCGTGAAGACGATCTCGGAGGGCGAGGCGGCGTTGACGAACCCGGCGACCTTGGCGCGGGCTGCCTCGTACATCTCGGTCGCCTCCTGGGCGAGCCGATAGGCGCCGCGGTGGACGTTGGCGTTGTGGTTCCGGTAGTAGTCATCCACGGCGTCGAGCACCTGCACCGGCTTCTGAGTGGTGGCCGCGCTGTCGAGATACACGAGGGGATGGCCGTCGAAGCGCCGCTGCAGGATGGGGAAGTCGTCGCGAAGGTGAGAAAGGTCGGTCACGCATTCGCCTCCGGCGAGCAATTCGCAATTGGCAATTCGCAATCGGACAGAGACGCGGCAGCCTGTCTTGGCAATTGCCAATCGCCAATTGCCACCGACACTCCCATGCCTGGAGGTTGCCTCTTCCTCACGACGGTCCCGCCCCCCGGAACGCCTCATACCCCTCTTCCTCGATGCGGCGGGCGAGTTGGGCGTCACCCGTGGCGACCACCCGGCCGTCGATGAATACGTGGACGACGTCGGGGGTGATGTAGTCGAGCATCCGCTGGTAGTGGGTGATGATGAGGAAACCCCGTTCGGGACCGGCGAGGCGCTGCACACCCTCGGCCACGGTCTGCAGCGCATCGATGTCGAGGCCCGAGTCTGTCTCGTCCATGATCGCCAGTTCCGGTTCGAGGACTGCCATCTGCAGGACCTCGTTCCGTTTGCGCTCGCCTCCGGAGAAGCCTTCGTTGAGATAGCGGTCGGCGAACTCCCGCTCCATGCCGAGTTGCTTCATCGTGTCGGCCACCTTGAGGCGGAGCTCCAGCACCGTGTAGTCGGTGCCGGTGCGATCGGAGAGGGCGCTGCGCAGGAAGTTCACCACCGACACGCCGGGGATCTCCTCCGGGTACTGGAAGGCGAGGAACATCCCGGCCCGCCCCCGGGCGTCGGGGGTCCACTCGGTGACGTCGTCACCCTTGTAGAACACTCGCCCCCTGGTGACCCGGTATCCGGGATGGCCCATGAGGACATTGCCCAGGGTCGACTTGCCGGAGCCGTTGGGGCCCATCAGGGCATGGATCTCACCGCGGCCGACCGTGAGGCTGACCCCGCGCAGGATCTCGACATCTCCGGCGGCGGCGCGCAGATCTTCGACGACGAGGAGGGGTGACTCCGACATGGAGGCCGAGGATAAAGCGCAGGGGGGTCGTAACGGAAGGTGAGAGTCACCCTTCGTTCTTCGTCGTTCGTTTCTCGTTCTCGCAAAGCGCAATGCGCCAACCCACCTGAACGAGAAACGAGAAACGAGAAACGAGAAACGGACTACGAACTGCCAGCCCGAAGGGCCCCGAACAGCTCGTCGAGCAGGTCGTGGTCGAACGGCCCGAAGTGCTGCAGGTAGATGCGCTCCACCCCGTTGGCGGCTAGCTGCTCGACCACCGGGCGCGCCTCGTCGGCCGGTCCGACGATCAAGCCCCGTTCCCGGTAGCGGCTCTCCAGGGTCTGAGCGTCTCGCCCCATGGGATCGGCGGCGGCCATTCGGGACAGGACGGCGGCATATCCGGCGGGATCGCGGCCAGCGATCGCCGGCGTCATCACGCTGACCCGCAAGGCATCGGGATCCCGCCCCGCCTGCGCCGCGGCGGCACGGGCCCGGTCGATGCGGAGCCGGATCTCATCGGGCGGCCGGATCCCGAAGTTGTACTCGTCGGCATACGTTCCGGCGAGGCGGGGGGTGCGTCGTTCGCCGCTGCCCCCGACGATGATCGGCAGCCGCCCCGTGGGCAGGGGACGGACGGCGGTGTCCTCGAGGCGGTAGTGCTTGCCGTGAAACGGGCCGGGGAGCCTGCCGAAGGCATGGTTGAGATAGGCGAGAGCCTCCTCGAGCCGGTCGAACCGCTCGGCCTGGTCGAAGAAGGGGATGCCGAAAGCGGTGTGCTCTTCTTCCATCCATCCGGTGCCGACCCCCAATACGAGGCGGCCGGCTGACATCTCGTCGATGGTGGTCGCCTGCTTGGCGATCACCGCAGGATGGCGGAAGGTGATCGGGCTGACCAGGACGACGAGTTCCAGCCGGCTGGTGTCTCGGGCGAGGCCGGCGAGGGTGGCCAGGGCATCGGTGGCATGAGGGGTCGTCGCCCTGGGGAACGAGTAGTGGTCGGAGCGGGCAAACGCCGCCAGACCGGCGTTCTCGGCATAACGGGCCAAATCGAGAATCAGGTCGTAGGTCATGCCCATCTGCGGCTCGATCATCAGCCCGAATTCCATCGAATCCTCCGCCTCGTGGTCGGCGCCACTCTGGCAGCCGGGAGCGGATTGGGGAAACGCCCGATGGAGTCGGGGCGGGCGCCCGTCACTAACCTCGGGGCACCCGATGCGGAGGGCCGTGGTGGACTTTGCCTTCAGCGAAGAACAAGACATGTTGCGTGCCACAGCGCGCCGGTTCCTCGAAGACAAGGTGTCTTCGCAGGTCGTTCGCCGGCTCATGGAGAGCGAAACCGGCTTCGACGAGAAGCTGTGGGCCGACATCGCCGCCCAGGGCTGGCAGGCAATGGCGATTCCCGAGGAGTACGGGGGTGCCGGGTTCACCCTGATGGAACAGGCGATCCTGATGGAGGAGATGGGTCGGGCACTGTTTCCCGTTCCGTATCTGTCGTCCATCGTGCTCGGGGCGGATCTCATCCTCACTGCGGGATCGTCCGAACAGAAGAAGGATCTGCTGCCCGCGGTGGCGTCCGGAGAACGCCGCGTGGCCCTCGCTCATCTTGAGGAGAACGGGGCGTGGGGTGCGTCCGGGGTGACGATGATCGCCAAGCGCGACGGCGACACGTTCGTCCTCGACGGCACCAAGACCTTCGTCATCGACGGGCACACCGCCGACACCCTGGCGGTCGTCGTCAGGACCGACGAGGGATCGGTCGGCGACCAGGGCGTCAGTCTGCTCGTCGTCGATGCGGTGGCAGCGGGGGTGTCCCGCCGCCGGTTGGAGACTATGGACATGACTCGCAAGCAGGCGGAGATCGTCTTCTCCGGGGTCCGGGTGCCGGAGACGGCGTTGCTCGGCCAGGCGGGGGCGGGGTGGGCGGCACTGCAGGGCAGCCTCGATCGGGCGATCGTCGCTCTCGCCTTCGAGCAGGTGGGCGGGGCGCAGAAGTGCCTGGACATGTCCGTCGAGTACGCCAAGGCCCGGGTGCAGTTCGGACGGCCGATCGGGTCGTTCCAGGCGATCAAGCACAAGTGCGCCGACATGCTCGTCGACGTCGAGTCGGCGAAATCGGCTGCCTACTACGCCGGTTGGGCGGTCAGCACCGGCGACGCCGAGTCGGCCATCGCCGCTCCGCTCGCCAAGTCGTTCTGCTCGGAGGCCTACTTCCACTGCGCCGCGGAGAACATCCAGATCCACGGAGGGATCGGGTTCACCTGGGAGCACGACGCCCACCTCTACTTCAAGCGGGCCAAGACCGACGAGCTGCTCTTCGGCACCCCGGCGCAGCATCGCGCCGTGCTCGCCGACCGATTGGGGCTCTAGGCCGCCGTCCGCCGTCCGCAAGAGGAGGGCGACCGCGCCGTCTTGCGGAAGGCGGAATGCGGGTAGCGGGCCGCGGGTGCGGGCCGCGGTTAGCGGCCTACCCTCCCAACAGGCTGGTGGCGACCTGGGTGATCGTCTCGGCGGGAAGCTCTCCGGTGGTCCGTGCCGCCAGCGTTCCGTCGGCGTTGACGAACACCCAGAACGGGAAGGCGCTCAGTCCGAAGGCGGTGCCCACCGAGTAGGCCTCGTCGTCGACGATCACGGGAACGGTCCACCCCTCGCGCTCCAGCCAGGCTGACGGGGGAAAGTTTTCGCGGGTCTCGGTGGTCCCGGTGGCCACCGAGTAGATGTCCACGCCGTCGGGCTTGAGCCCGGCGTCGAGCCACGCCTGCACCACGGGGACCTCGGCCTGGCAGTGAGAACACCAGTGGGCGAGCAGGATGATCATCTTCGGCCGGCCGTCGTTGGTGATCTCGACGGTGTTGCCCTGGAAATCCTCACCCGTGACGGAGGGAATCTGCATCCCGATCGCGGTGTCGCCCCCTTCAGCCAGCGGTGGAAGTGCGGCGCCGGTGACCGTGGGGTTCCCGAAGGCGCCATCAGCGCTTCCTCCACCGCTCTCGAAGGTGAGGATGATGGTGACGACCAGCGCCACCGCCACCACCCCGAATATGACGGGAACGACCGGGAACTTGCGGGGCGTGTCCCCCTTGCTCGCTGTACTCACGATTCCTCCTGGGCCTTTGGGGTTTCCGTATCTGCGGCCGGGGCGACTCGCCCCGGCCGGTCAAGGAGCAAGACCGCCACGATCACCGCGAAGCTCACCAGGGCCATCAGGGGGATGGAGACGAAGTCGAACTTCCATACCCATGCCGCGGTGCACGGAACCGTGGTCGAGCATGACGTCACCGAGAGATCGGGGAACTGCTGGATGGTGTAGTGGTACGCCGAGATGCCTGCGCCGACCACGGCCATGGGGAGCACGTAGCGGCGCACGGACGCGTCTCGGCGGATCGCCGCGATGGCGAGGATGAGCGCCAGCGGGTACATGGCGATGCGCTGGTACCAGCAGAGTTCGCAGGGGATGAAATGGGCGATCTGGGAGTAGTAGAGGCTCCCCAAGGTGGCCACCGTCGCCATGACCCAGGCGAGGCGCAGGCCGAGTCCCTCGAACGAGTAGGAGACAGTCGCCAGGATCGCTTGCGCCCGATCGGAGACCAGGGCCGCCAGCCAGAGAACGAACAGGGTGATCAGCCCCGCTCCCAGAAGGATGGCGCCTATTGCCAAGAACGTGGATACCGTATTGACCGACACTGCCGCTCCCGAGTGGGTCCGCTGGGGGCGACTCTACCGCAGAGACTCAAGACCGCGAATGCGGGGACGATGGAAGGGGATGAGGACCGCATGCAGGTGATTCGGTGGAACGGATATCCGGTCCCGGTGGGCGGTTGGTACGTCGACCCCCACGGCCATCGCGTGTTCCTGCGCGCCGGCGACCTGGCACCGATCTGCCCCCAGCTCGGCTCGCAGCGGGTCTCGTGGCGCCTGATCGCCCCGATTCCCGGCCGGTGAACGGGGGTACGATCCGCGCATGGGAGCCGTTGCCGCCGGCGCCATCCTCACCGCCCTCTTCTTGGTGATCGTCGCCGTGATGGTGTGGCAGTCTGCACGGCGCTCTTCGGTCGACGAACCGGCGGCCTACTTCCTCGACGATGCCGCCGCCTTCGTGTGGGAGCGACTCTCCGTCCAGGCGCGCGACCGTGTGTCGCCCACCGACGTGCGGTCCCTGCTCGAGGGGGGCATCCACTATCACCAGGTGGTGGCGCCCCGTGATGAGCATCGCCGTCCGGTTGTGGGGAGCGGGGATGCCATCGAGTACCTCATGGAGCGGGCCGCAGCCGCCGGCCGTCCGATCGAACCGATCGACATCGCCGAGGTGATCGCCGCCGAGACCGAGTACCTGCTGGCGATCGGTGCCATCGGCTCCCCGGTAGAGGATCCGACGTGATCGTCCGTTGTGGAAGGTGTCAGGTGGGCTTCGATGTCCCCGGGCCGGGCCGGTACTCATGTCCCTCGTGCGGCACGCCCAACCAGGTCGGCGGTAGCCCTGCCCCGACCGCCCCGCCGTCGGAGCCGCCCATTCCGGATCCACCGCCGCGGCGGGTGGCGTGCTCGCAATGCGGCTTGTGGTTCATCGTGGGCGACGTGGCGATGGCTCCCTGTCCCAACTGCGGAACCTCGGTTACGGTTCGGGCCGACGAAGGCGAGCAAGAGTGAGCACCGAGGACTGGTGGAAGGACTACGAGGCGGCACCGAAGCGGCGCGATCGCTGGGTGACGATGTCGTTCGACGAGTTGCCGCCGACCGGGTTCCCGCCCGAGGCTGAAGACGCGCCGCCCCAGATCGGCGAGCCGGGATCATTCCCTTACACCCGGGGGATTCACGTCACCGGGTATCGCGGCAGGCAGTGGACGATCCGCCAGTTCGCCGGGTTCGCCGGGGCCGACGACACCAACGCCCGGTTCCGCCACCTGCTGGCACAGGGCCAGCACGGTCTCTCGGTCGCCTTCGACATGCCCACTCTCATGGGCCTCGATTCGGATAGTGAGACCGGCCTCGGCGAGGTGGGCCATTGCGGGGTGGCAATCGACACCGCGGACGACATGGCCCTGCTGTTCGCCGGGATACCGCTTGGTGAGGTGTCGGTCTCGATGACGATCAACGGACCCGCCCAGATCCTCTTTGCCTTCCTCTTGGTGGCGGCCGAAGAGCAGGGCGTGACCTGGGATCGGCTGCGGGGGACCCTGCAGAACGACATTCTCAAGGAGTACATCGCCCAGAAGGAGTGGATCTTCCCGCCGCAGCCCCACCTCAGGCTGATCACCGACATGATGGAGTTCTGCGCGGATCGGGTTCCCCAGTGGAACACGATCTCGGTGAGCGGCTACCACATCCGGGAGGCAGGGGCCACGGCCGCCCAGGAGCTGGCGTTCACCCTCGCCGACGGCTTCGCCTACGTCGAGGCGGCGATGCGGCGGGGAATGGTGGTCGACGACTTTGCCCCGCGGCTTTCGTTCTTCTTCGATGCCCACATCGACTTCTTCGAGGAGATCGCCAAGTTCCGCGCCGCTCGGCGGATCTGGGCCCGATGGATGAAGGAGCGCTACCTGGCCGGCGACGAGCGATCGCTCAAGCTGCGGTTCCACACCCAGACCGCAGGCGTCTCACTGACCGCGCAACAGCCGGACAACAACGTCGTCCGCACGGCGGTCGAAGCCCTGGCCGCGGTCCTCGGCGGTACTCAGAGCCTTCACACCAACGCCCTCGACGAGGTGTACGCCCTGCCCACCCAGCGGGCCGCGGAGATCGCCCTGCGCACCCAACAGGTGCTCGCCGAGGAAACCGGGGTCGGGGACGTAATCGACCCTTTGGGCGGATCGTGGTTCGTAGAGGACATGACCGACCGCATGGACGCCGCGGTGTCGGATTTGTTGGCGCAGATCGACCGCATGGGGGACGGGTCGATCCTCGACGGTGTGCTCCGCGGGATCGATGAGGGTTGGTTCCAGGCTGCGCTGGCGGATTCTGCCTACGAATTCGAGAAGGCGGTCGGGTCGGGCGAGCGAGTGATCGTGGGAGTCAACAAGCACGTGAGCGACGACGAGGAGGAGCTCGACATCCTCCGCATCGGGTCGGAGGTGGAGCAGGAGCAGCGACGGCGGGTGGCGGGGGTGCGTTCCGGCCGCGACGCCGCAACGGTCGACCGGACTCTCGCCGCTCTCGTCGCCGCGGCCGCCGGGGACGCCAACCTGATGCCGCTCATCGTCGACGCCGCCCGGGCCCGGGCGACCGAGGGCGAGATCGCCGGGGCCCTCAAGACGGTGTTCGGCGGCTACCGGGAGCCACCCCGGGTATGAGGGGGCGGCCATGACCCGGAGGGTCCGTGATCGGTTCGTTCCCGTGGTGATCTCCACCGCGCTGACGCTGTCTCCGGTGACGGTCCCCTGGTCGCGGCTCGACATCTCGCCGCCCCCCGCCGCGGTGCTGCCGGTGGGTGAGCCCACCCCGTCGATCCACGGACGCCGTCATCGCTAGCATCGGCTTCCAAGTGCGCCGCTATCACACCCTTCGCCGCGTTCTCATCGTGTTGCTGCTGCTTTCGTTCGTGATGGCGGCCTGCGGGGACGACACCACCGCCACCACCGGCGGACAGGATGTGGTGTTCGGGGAGGGGGAGATTCCGGCGACGGTGCCCGCGGACTTCCCGGTGCCGGACACGGGGATCATCGGGTCAACGATGATCGATCGAGTCCATCATCGGACCGAGTTCAGCCTGCAGATGGCCGTGGACCTGACCACGGTCGCCCAGTTCTTCGAGGTCGAGTTGGTGAATCGCGGTTACGTGGTCACCAGTTCGGCCGCGCTCTCTGCTCAGCTCTGGCGCATCGAATTCAGCCAGGGAGAACTGGCCGGCGAGGTCACCATCAACTCGCTGTCCGCCGCGCTCTCGCAAGCGGTCGTCACCCTGAACGTGGCGTGATGAGCCGGCTGCGCCGCTTCCCCGACAAGCGCTTTGTGGGGACCCGCGACGACATGACCGTGTACGACTGTGACGACGAAGCGCAGTTCGCTGTGCTCGAAGCCCGGGTGGACGAGGGTGAGCTGCTCGGCCGTCGTCTGCTGGCGTCCTTCGGACCGGACACCGCGGCCGAGGCGCGCAATCGCGGGTTCCACCCCCCACGGTAGGTCAGGGCAGGGTTCGTCCCCCGAGGTGGGCGGCGACCACCTCGGCCAACCGATCGTGGCGGAAGTAGAAGAAGTGATCACTTCCCTCCATCACCCGCACCTCGGCATCGATGGTGACGGCGTATCTGTCCAGGGCGTTCACCGGCGTGTACTGGTCGCGGTCTCCGATTACGAAGAAGCGACGCGCCGCAGCCAACTCCTCGGCCGGAGGAACCATCAGCTCGCCGGGGAGGCCGATCGCCGGGGCGATTCCCGCATAGGTCAGCGAACTGTGATCGCGCGCCTGCCAGAGCAGCGCCACGACCGCACCGAACGACCATCCGGCAACACTCACGTCGAGGTGGGGATGTGCGGCGTGGGCGGCGGCGACGGCGGCCGCCACATCCTCGATCTCGGCCTTGCCTCCTCCCCAGGATCCGGTGGATTCGCCGACACCTCGGAAGTTGAACCGCAACACATGGAGACCGGCGGCGCCGAGGTGACGGGCGACCGCCCGCATCAGCGGCGCCCGCATCGTTCCCCGCGCCCGGGGATCGGGATGGCAGAACACGACAACGCCCAGCGCCTCTCCTGAGGCTTCGGTCCAGGTCCCCTCGAGGGTGAGCCCGTCCCCGGTGGCAAGCCGGGTCATGTCGCCGCGATCACGAACCATACGAGGGAGGCTCCGAGGATCACGAGCGCGGTGATCAGGGCGGCGATGATCAAGTAGCGGGTCTGCACCCGGTGAGGGTAAACCGGTGGCCGGACGCGATCGGCGTCCCGACACCACTCGGGAATGGTCGGTTGGGACCTTGCGGACTGCGTCCGATTCGCGCAGGCTCTAACCTCAGTCGGCACCGAGTCGGAGGCATCGTGTACGACGTCGCGATCATTGGAGGCGGTCCGGGAGGATATGCCGCCGCGCTGTACGCCCACAACTTCGGGCTTTCGGTGGCGCTCATCGAGAAGGACAAGGTCGGGGGAACCTGCCTTCACCGGGGGTGTATCCCGGCCAAGGCCTGGCTGCATACCGCGGACGTGTTCACCGAGGTGGCCGGCGCCGCCGATGTGGGCGTCGTTTCTTCTCCGCCCGTGGTCGACTGGGATCGCGCCCGGCGACGCAAGGACGCCGTGGTGGATCAACTGCACAGCGGGCTCAATGGCTTGATGAAGAAGCGTCGGGTCGACGTGTTGGCGGGATTCGGGCGTCTCGCCGGCCGGGGAACGGTGGACGTCACCGCTGCCGATGGCGCGGTCTCCCGAATCGAGGCGAAGACGGTGATCGTCGCCACCGGTTCGGTGCCGCGAGCCATTCCGGGCTACGAAATCGACGGCGACCGGATCGTCACCTCGGATCACGCCCTCGATTGGCCCCAACAGCCGCAACGGGTGGCGGTCATCGGGGCGGGAGCGATCGGTGCCGAGTTCGCCAGCCTGCTCGCCGACCTCGGGTCCACCGTGCATCTCTTCGAGGTCCTCGATCAGGTGGTGCCCGGCGTGGAACCGGGGGCAGCCCGGGTGCTCGCCCGGGCGCTCGGCAAGAAGGGCGTTCAGATCCATACCGGTACTGCGGTCGAGCCACCCCGGGTGACCCCCACGGGGGTCGTCGTCCCGTTCGCCGGGGAATCGGTCGAGGTCGATGTGGTGCTGGTGGCAGTGGGTCGGGCGCCGGTCACCGCCGGGGTCGGTCTCGAGGAGGCCGGGGTAGGGCTCGATCGGGGCTACGTCCTCGCCGACCGGGAGACGATGCTGACGGGCGCCCCCGGCGTCTACGCGGTCGGCGACATCGTCGCCGGGACGCCGCAGCTCGCCCACGCCGGATTCGCCGAGGGCATGGCCGCGATCACCCACATCGCCACCGGGGTGGCGGCCCCGGTGAACTACCGGGCAATCCCCCTCGTGGTCTACACCGCTCCCGAGGTGGCGTCGGTGGGGCTGACGGAACGCCAGGCGCGGTCGGCCGGGTATGACGTGGAAACCCACGACCACGGTATCGCGGGAGTGGGGCGAGCGATCATCAAGGGCCAGACCGACGGACTCGTCAAGATCGTGGTCCAGAAGGACGGTCCCATCGTGGGGGCCACCGTGGTCGGCCCTGCGGCCGGGGAGTTGATCCACGAGTTGATGTACGCGGTGGGGTGGGAGGCGCTGCCCGTGGAAGCCGCCGCCTTCATCCACGCCCATCCGACGCTTGCCGAGGCGGTGGGGGAGTCGCTGCTGGCGGCCTCGGGCCGCAGCCTGCATTGATGGATGAGGAGATGACGCAGTCGTGATCGAGGCGAAGGGACACGCCGCCGAACTGAGTGAGGCGCAGCTGCTCGGCATGTACGAGCTGATGTTGACCGGCCGGCTCCTCGAAACCCGCCTGCACACGATGTACCGGGGCGGGCGCCTCTCCGGGGCCGTCTACCCGGGAGTCGGACAGGAGGCCGCCCAGGTGGGGATCGCCTCGGCACTGGATCCCGGCGACATCTTCGGCGGAACCCACCGTGACCTCCTCGCCCAGCTGGTGCGAGGGGTCACCCTCGAGGAGACCCTGCTCAACTTCTACGGCAAGGCGGCAGGACCGACCAGGGGCCGCGACGGCAACAGCCATTTCGGGGTGGTCGACAAGGGCACGCTGATGGTGGTGTCACCGCTTCCCGACGCCTATCCGGTGGCGGTCGGGGAGGCGCTCGCCTTCAAACAGCGCGGTGAACGGCGGGTTGCCCTGGCCGACTGTGGTGAGGGGTCCACCGCAACCGGCACCTGGCACGAGGCGGTCAACCTCGCCTCCGTTCTCGGGCTTCCGGTGGTGTTCACCGTCCAGAACAACCAGTTCGCCTACTCGACGCCGAACGAGGGGGAGTTCAAGGGCTCATACCTCGCCCATCGCGCCGACGGCTACGGGATTCCCGGGATCGTGGTCGACGGCAACGATGTGCTCGAGGTGTACGACGCGGTCCGCGAGGCGGTGGAGCGGGCCCGCAACGGTGGCGGGCCCAGCCTGATCGAAGCCGTCACCTTCCGGCATTTCGGACATGCCGGACATGACCCGGCCGACTACGTCAAGCCGGACGACCGGGCCGACTGGATGGCCCGTGACCCCCTTCCCCGATTTGAGGAGTTCCTCGGTGCGCGGGGCCTGCTCGACGACGCCCGCCGGGCGGCTCTCGAGGAAGGCATCCAGGAGAAGATCCGCACGACCATCGAATGGGCACAGGACCAGGCCGATCCCACACCCGACTCGGTCGCCGCCGACGTCTTCGCAATCCGAACCGAGGTAGGTCCGCCGCCGGGTGTTCCGGCCGGCGAGCCGATCACCATGCTCGACGCCATCGCCCGGGCACTCGACGAGGAGATGGACAGGGACGAGACCGTCTTCATCATGGGGGAGGACGTCGGTCCGTTCGGCGGCGCCTTCAAGGTCACCAAGGGCCTCTTCGAGAAGTACGGGCCGAACCGGGTCATCGACACGCCGATCGCCGAGTCGGCCATTGTCGGCGCCGCCGTCGGTGCCGCCCTGGCGGGTCGGCGACCGGTGGTCGAACTGCAGTACACCGACTTCATCTACCCGGGATTGGACCAACTCACCACCGAGGCGGCCAAGTATCACTGGAAGGGACTCAAGGCCGTTCCGATGGTGCTGCGTGGCCCCAGCGGTGCCGGGTTGCGAGCCGGACCCTTCCATTCGATCAGTCCCGAGAGCCTGCTCGCCCACCATCCCGGACTGAAGGTCATCGTCCCATCGACTCCGACTGCGGCCAAGGGTCTGCTGGTGGCGGCGATCCGCGACCCGAACCCGGTGATCTTCCTCGAGCACAAGAAGCTGTACCGGAGCATCAAGGAGCCGGTTCCTCCGGGCGACTTCGAGCTGGAGATCGGCAGGGCGCGCATCGCCCGCGCCGGAGAGGATGTGACCGTCGTGACCTGGGGAGCGATGGTGCACACCTCGCTGGCGGCGGCGGTCGAACTCGAAGCCGACGGGATCTCCGTCGAAGTGGTGGACCTGCAGACGATCGTTCCCCTCGATTGGGATGCCGTGTTCGCCTCGGTGGCCAAGACCTCCCGGCTGGTGGTCGTGCAGGAGGACGTTCCTTTCGCCAGCGTCTCGTCTGAGGTGGCTGCCAGGGTCGCCGCCGACGCCTTCTGGGATCTCGACGGCCCGGTGCTCCGGGTCACTCCCCCTCAGACCCACATCCCTTTCGCCCCGGTGCTCGAAGACGCCTTCGTGCCTCAGTCGGCCGACGTCGTCGCCGCAGTTCTTAGACTCGTCAGCTAGGAGGGTCGGTCCACATGTCAGTCACGGTCACGATGCCGCAGCTGGGGGAAACGGTCACCGAAGGGACCATTCTCCGCTGGGCGAAACAGCCCGGTGACACGATTCAGGAGGACGAGGTCCTCCTCGAGATCTCGACCGACAAGGTGGACACGGAGGTCCCTTCTCCGGCCGCCGGGACCATCCTGCAGATCCTGGTCGCCGAGGGTGAGACCGTGGCCGTGGGAACCGCGCTGGCGATCATCGGGGAGCCCGGCGAGGCAGGAATGACTCCGATGGCTGCCACGCCACCGGCGGCGGCGACGCCTGCCCCGAGCGAACCGGCGGCGAGCCGCGTCCCTCCGATGCCGTCGGTGCCGCCGCCCACTCCGATGGCACCGCCGCCCGCTCCGGTGGTGGCTCCACCCGTCCCGGCGCCGCCAGCTCCTGTCCCGACCCAGGCTCCATTCGCGGCAACGTCCCCCGGTGGTGCCGACCTCGGCATGCTCTCCCCGGTGGTGCGGCGCCTCGCCACCGAGCACGGTGTGGACCTCAGCCGGGTCACCGGGACGGGAAGCGGGGGCAGGATCACCCGCAAGGACGTGGAGGTGTTCGTGGCATCGGGTGTGGCCGCGATGCCCGCCGTGGCGCCGGCGCCGGTCGCTCCTGCCCCGGCGGAGCCGGCAGCCGTTCCAGCGCCGCCGATGATCGAACCGCGGATGATCGAAGCCGCGCCCCTCCCGACCGTGATCGCGGCGAGTCTCCCACCGACCCCGGCGGTCGAGCCCGAGCCCGTCTCGGTCAGCGTCGTCGCCGCCTCCCCGGCACCGGTGGTGGCCGCAGCCAGCGATCGGGTCGAGCCGCTCGATCGGCTGAGGGTGCGCATCGCCGAGAACATGATCCGCTCGCGCCAGACCTCCGCCCACGTGTGGACGGCGATCGAGGTCGACTTCGAGAGCGTGGAACGGGTGCGGGCCCGCCACAAGGAGGAGTTCCGCCAGCGCGAGAGCTTCTCACTCACCTACCTCCCATTCATCAGCCGAGCGGTCGTCGACGCCCTCGACGCCTTCCCGGTGGTCAACTCGTCGTTCGATCTCGAGGCGAAGACCCGCACCTTCCACGGCCAGGTCAACCTCGGCATCGGTGTCGATCTCGAAGAGGGTGGCCTGGTGGTGATGACCATGCGGGGAGCCGACGGCCTGCGGATGCGGGGCATCGCCCGCGAGGTGCGACGGCTTGCCGAGAAGGCGCGGGGAGGGAAGATGGAGCCCGACGACATCGCCGGGTCCACGTTCACCATCACCAATCCAGGACCCTACGGGTCGTTCATGTCCGCCCCGATCATCAATCCCCCGAATGTCGCCATCCTGTCCACCGACACGATCACCAAACGGCCGGTGGTGGTGACCGACGGGAACGACAACGACGCCATCGCCATCCACCATGTCGGCTATCTGGGTCTGACCTGGGACCACCGGGCGTTCGACGGGTCGACCGCGGTGAAGTTCCTCGCCCGCGTCAAGAAGAACCTCCAGACCTGGGAGTGGGAGCAGGAATTGGCATGAGCCGTCGCCAGACGGCGCCGGGAGTGGTCGATCGCCCCCTGCTGCGGATGCGCTGGCTCGGTCGGCTTCCCTACGCCGAGGCTTGGGATCTGCAGAAGGCGATCCACGAGGGCCGCGTCTCCGGCCGCACCGGGGACGACTACCTGCTCCTCCTCGAGCATCCCCCGACCTACACGGTGGGGAGGTTCTCCGACGGCTCCAACGTATTGGTATCCGAGGAGATGGCGGCGGCCCTGGGCGCCGAGGTCTTCCGGGTGGATCGGGGCGGCGACGTGACCTTCCACGGTCCCGGCCAGCTGGTCGGGTATCCGATCGTCCACCTCGGGGATCGACCCGACGTGGTCGGTCATGTCCGCCGCATCGAGGAGATGCTCATCGGCGTGCTCGGCGATCTGGGGATCGAGGCGTGGCACGAGGACGGCTATACGGGCGTGTGGACCGAGCGCGGCAAGGTGGCCGCCATCGGGGTGCGCACCTCGCGACGGGTGACCATGCACGGTTTTGCCCTCAACGTGTCCACCGACCTCTCCTGGTTCGGCCACATCGTCCCCTGCGGCATTCCCGACCGACCGGTGACCACCATCTCCGACCTGGCGGGCAGAGCGGTGAGCATCGAGGAGGTCACCGACCTGCTCGTGCCCCGGTTCGCCGCGGTATTCGGCCACGGTGCGGTCGACGACCAACGCGCTGCCTTCTCCCGGGGCACGGGGCGCGCCGCCCCAGCTTTTGAGATCGACGACCTGGTGGCAAGGGGCGCCTTCTCCCCGGAGGGCCGCGAGCTGATCCCGATCACCCAACGGGGGCGGCTGCCCGGTGAGCCGGAAAAGCCGGAGTGGATGAAGGTACGGCTCG
>Ga0154791_131_pt3 | contig 15825 bp, 12 predicted proteins | sample Rifle2008BG16ft_FD_105799 | JGI IMG/M metagenome (GOLD analysis project Ga0154791, IMG submission 105799) | Actinobacteria bacterium RBG_16_68_21
ACGGTCGACGGTCGACGGGTAACGGGTAACGGGTAACGTCCCCGCACCATGAAGTACGGCGTGGTGTACGCCAACACGGTGGCTCCGACTCCCGAAGCCGCCGCCGAGCTCGCCCGGGTGGCCGAGGAGGAGGGCTTCGAATCGCTGTGGACCACGGAGCACGTGGTGGTCCCCGCCGGCTACCGGTCTACCTACCCGTACAGCAAGAGCGGGAAGATGGCGGGCGGCGCCGAGGACTTCGACAGTCCCGACCCGATCGTGTGGCTCAGCTATCTGGCGGCGGTGACCTCCACCCTCCGGCTGGCGACCGGCGTCCTCATCCTCCCGCTGCGCAACCCGGTCGCACTCGCCAAAGAGGTGGCCACCCTCGATGTGCTCAGCGGCGGGCGGGTCACCCTGGGGGTGGGAGCAGGCTGGCTAGAGGAGGAATTCGCCGCGCTCGGCGTGCCCTTTGCAGACCGGGGGCGGCGGACCGACGAATACATCGCCGCGCTGCGCTCCCTGTGGACCGAGGAGCTGGCCTCGTTCTCCGGTGAGTTCGTGTCGTTCGCCGACGTGTACTGCCGTCCCCTGCCGGTGCAGCGACCGATTCCGATCGTGATCGGCGGCCACAGCATGCGCGCCGCACGTCGCGCCGGGGAGCTGGGTGACGGCTTCTTCCCGGCGTCGGCTTCGTGGGAGGAGCTCCCCGGCCTGGTGGTGGCGGTACGGGAGAGCGCCGAACGGATGGGGCGCGACCCCGAGGCCATCGAGGTGACCATGGGCACCAGGCCCGAGCAGGAGTGGATGGATCGGTTGGCAGCGATCGGGGTGGACCGCATCGTGATTCCCGCCGGGTATGGGCTCGACGCGTTGCGCGCCTTCGCCGCCCGATTCATCCGCTGATCCGATCGCCCGCCGACGCGCCCGCTGATACCATCCCCGCCGGGAAGACCGACCCGTGTCCGGCACCGCGGCTCAAGCGCCACCTGCCCTCGGTTCGGGAGTGGTACTTGATGAGGCGGCGTCCCCAGATTGGAGCGGTGATGCGCAGGGCACGGATGGTCGGTGTGGTCGTGGTTCTGCTCGCCCTCTCCATGCCGGTGGTGGCCGGTGCGGCGGCACCCCGCATCGTCGGAGGAGTGGAAGCGACGCCGCGCATCGTCGGAGGTGTGGAGGCCGGTCCCGACGAGTTCCCCTTTCTGGTGGGATTGGTCTACTCGTACGAGCCATCGGTGTTCCAGGGGCAGTTCTGCGGAGGCACGCTGATCGACCCCGAGTGGGTGCTCACCGCCGGCCACTGCGTCGACGGTGAGATCGCCGAGGGCATCGACGTCTACGCCGGCAGCTACGACCTCGACGGCGGGGGCAAGCGAATTGCGGTCGATGAGATCTACCAGCACCCGGGGTATGACCCCAACAGCCAGGAGAACGATGTGGCGCTGCTCCACCTCGCCAAGCCCGTGAAGGGGGCCGATGCCGTCAACGGCACCGCCCGCCTGGCGATCGGGTCCGACCGGGATCTGTTCCCACCGGGGACCAACGTGATCACCGCCGGGTGGGGGAACACCGAGAGCGACCCTGCCGGCACGCCGGAATGGCCGGAGCGGGTTCGCAAAGTGGAGCTCCCCATCGTCTCCGATGCCTCCTGCAACGACGTCTATGCCGGGTTCATGGCTCCGGGCATGATCTGCGCCGGCTTCGAGATCGGCGGTGCGGACTCGTGCCAGGGCGACAGCGGCGGACCGCTGATGATCGCCTACGGCGACGGCACCTACCTCCAACTGGGCGTGGTTTCCTGGGGGGAGGGATGCGCCGATCCGGGCTATCCGGGCGTCTACGCACTGGTCATTCCCTACACGTGTTGGATCGCCGAGACGATGGGCAACGGGACCCTGGGGTACGGCCGCGCCTATTCGGCGGGTACCGAGGGTGACGACCACTTCATGGGGACCAGCGGCACCGACATCTTCCTCGGGCAGGGCGGGGATGACACCATCGAAGGCGGCAACGGTTCCGACGTGCTCTGCGGCGGTCCCGGCGCCGACACGATCATCGGAGGCTCCGGGTCGGATACGATCGACGGCGGGGACGGCGCCGACGAGATCAAGGGCGGGGCTGGTGACGACTACCTGCTGGGCGGCCGCGGCGACGACTACCTCGCCGGGAACAAGGATGTCGACGGCATGCTCGGTGGTCCCGGTGCCGACGTGCTCAAGGGCGGCAGCGGCGACGATGCCCTGTCCGGTGAGGCCGATGCCGACACGCTGATCGGGCGATCGGGGGCGGACGCCCTCAGCGGCGGCACCGGGGCCGATCTCCTCAAGGGGAATGGCGGCGGAGACCGGCTGGGCGGTGGTCCCCAGGACGACGTGCTCGGTGGTGGTCGCGGGGACGACGAGCTGCGCGGTGGTTCGGGGGACGACGACCTGAACGGCGGCGCCGGATACGACGTCTGCGACGGCGAGACCACTCGCGCCTGCGAGGCGTGAGCCTGCCATCCCGGTAGCCTGACTCACCGTGATCATCGCTCGCGGCCTCACGGTGGAGGCCGGCATCCGCACGCTCGTCGCCGACGCCTCGTTCGCCCTTCATCCGGGGGACAAGGTCGGTCTGGTGGGCCGCAACGGCGCCGGCAAGACCACGCTATTGCGCACCCTCGCCGGTCGCCTCGAGCCGCTTTCGGGCACCATCGCCCGTTCCGGCGTCGTCGGGTATCTCTCCCAAGAGGCCTCGCTGCCCGAGCTGGATCACCCCGACTCCACCGGTCTCGAGCGCATCCTCGGCGCCCGCAACATCGGAGCGGTGCAGCGGAAGCTGGAGGACACCCGACGGCGGATCGAGGCGGCGGAGGGCGACGAGCGCGATCGGTTGATCCGACGCTTCGCCCGGCTCGAGGAGGAGTTCGAGGTCGCCGGCGGATACCGGGCGGAGGCCGAGGCCCGCCGGTTCGGTGCCTCCATCGGTGTCACCAATGAGGAGATGGCGCAGCCGGTGCGCACCATGTCCGGCGGGCAGCGCCGCCGCGTCGAGTTGGCCCGGATCCTCTTCGCCGAGACGGATGTGCTCCTGCTCGACGAGCCGACCAACCATCTGGATCTCGATGCCAAGGCTTGGTTGATCGAGTTCCTGTCCACCTACTCGGGATGCCTGCTTGTGGTCAGCCACGACCTGCCGCTGCTCGACGCCTCGATCACGTCGGTGTTGTCCCTGGAGGACGGGACGCTCGAGCCGTATCGGGGGAACTACTCCTACTTCGTGGCGGAGCGGGAGCGCCGCCGCGAGCAGCGCCTCAGGGAGCGCAAGCAGCAGGACAGGCGGATCGCCGACCTGGAGGCGACGGTCCGACGCTTCATGGGCACGACGGAGAAGATGTCGAAACGGGCCAGGTCGATGCAGACCAGGGCAGATCGCATGAAGGAGTCCCTGGTCGAGGTAACCCGGCGGGGAAGGTCGGTGGCGGTGAACTTCCCCAAGGCGGAGCCGTCGGGTCGGATCCCCCTGGAGGGAAAGGGCCTCGCCAAGGCATTCGGCGACAACGTCGTCTTCGTGGACGTGGACGTCCACGTCGAGCGGGGCGAGTGCGTCATGATCATCGGGCTCAACGGGGCGGGGAAGACGACTCTGCTCCGCATCCTCGCCGGCGTGGACACCGCCGACATCGGCGAGGTGACCGTCGGGTATCACGCCTCCCTCGGGTATTACGCCCAGGAGCACGAGCAGATCGTCCCTGATCTCACGGTGATGGATCACATGCGGGCGGTCGCCGAGGGTGAGCCCGATGTCATGCTGCGCTCGGCGCTCGGCCACTTCCTGCTCGCCGACAAGATCGATCAGGCAGCGGGGACCCTCTCTGGAGGCGAGAAGACCAAGCTCGCCCTGGCCCAACTCGTCGTCGGCCGCCACAACGTGTTGCTGCTCGACGAGCCCACCAACAACCTGGATCCTCAGGCCAAGGAAGCCCTCCTCGGGGCACTCGATGCCTACGCCGGGACCCTGGTGCTGGTGAGCCATGACACGGACTTCGTCGCCGAACTCTCCCCGGACCGCGCCGTGCTCATGCCCGACGGCAATTCGGTGTACTTCGACGAGTCGCTGCTGGGGTTGGTGGCGCTCGCCTAGGTGACCGGCGAGACGACGCACGAAACAGCGCAGGAGGCAGCCTGTTGCTGCTGGGCGGTCAGGGGGCGGCCAATTGGGCCGCTCCCTGACTCATCGGCCCGATCGCGACCGGGAGCGAAGAGCGGCACTCCGCAGGTGCGACAATGGAGGCCTCATGGCCAACTATCCCGCCGACTACGAGTTCCATGTCGTGCTCCGCGACGGTGGCCTGGCATACATCAGGCCGATCGTGCCCAAGGATCGCGATGCCCTCCATGCCATGTTCCATCGGATGGGCCGCGACAGCGTCTACTACCGGTTCTTCCGGCACAAGAACGATCTGACCGAAGAGGAGCTCGACTACTTCACGACGGTCGACTACGAGACCCGGATGGCCTTCGTGGTGGAAATCGGGGGCCAATTGGTGGCGGTGGGCCGCTACGACCGGATGAAGGAGGATCCAACGGTCGCCGAGGTGGCGTTCGGGGTCGAGGACGCCCACCAGGGCCGCGGCATCGGCACCCAGTTGCTCACCCATCTGACCAACCACGCCCGCAACGGTGGCGTCACGGCATTCCGGGCCTACGTGCTCCCGGACAACTACTCGATGATGCGCGTGTTCCGCACCTCGGGTTACACCATGCGCCGCGACATAGAGGAGGGCGTCTACACCGTCGAGTTTCCGGTGACGATGACCGAGGAGGTCATTCGCCAGGAAGGGTTCCGCGAGCAGCAAGCGGTGGCAGCATCACTGCTGCCCATCTTCTATCCCCGGACGGTGGCGGTCGTCGGAGCGAGCCGGGAGGAGCAGTCGATCGGCGGCCGGCTGCTCTACAACCTGCTCCGGGGACGGTTCTCGGGAACGGTGTACCCGGTCAATCCCAATGCCGGCTCGGTGGGGTCGGTAAAGGCCTACGGGAGCGTGCTGGAGATCCCCGATCCGGTCGACGTGGCGGTGATCGTGGTGCCGGCCCGATTCGTGCTGGAGGTCGTGCGGCAGTGCGCCGAGAAGGGGGTCCGTGGCCTGGTGATCATCACCGCCGGTTTCTCCGAGATCGGCCCGGCCGGAGCTTCCATCGAGCGCGAGCTCCTCACGATGGTTCGTGACGCCGGAATGCGAATGATCGGACCGAACTGCATGGGGCTGCTCAACACCGATCCTGCAGTCAATCTCGACCTCACATTTGCTCCCTCGTTTCCCCCCGCGGGCAACGTTGCGATGTCGAGCCAGTCCGGGGCCCTGGGAATCGCGATCCTCGACAACGCCCGCAAGCTCGACATCGGCATCTCGACCTTCGTGTCGGTCGGCAACAAGGCCGACGTCAGTGCCAACGATCTGTTGCTGTACTGGGAAGGCGACCCGGCCACCGACGTGATCCTGCTCTACGTCGAGTCGTTCGGCCATCCTCGCCGCTTCGCTCGCATCGCTCGCCGCATCGGCCGGAGCAAGCCGATCGTCGTTGTCAAGTCCGGCCGGACCGAGGCGGGGGCCCGTGCGGCCAGCAGTCACACCGGCGCACTCGCCAGTGTCGAGGGTGCAGTCTCTGCGTTGTTCCGGCAAGCGGGGGTGATCAGGACCGACACCCTCGAGCAGCTCTTCGAGGTGACATCGCTGCTCGCCAACCAGCCGCTCCCCAAGGGCCGGCGCGTCGCCCTGCTCACCAATGCCGGCGGTCCGGCGATCCTGGCGGTCGACGCCCTGCAATCGGAAGGGTTGGAGATTCCGGAACTGTCGAGCGCGCTTCAGGCGCGGCTGCACGAGCACCTCGCTGCGGAGGCCGCGGTTCGCAATCCGGTCGACATGATCGCCTCCGCCGGACCCGACCAGTACCGGAATTGCCTGCGCACCCTCCTCGACAGTGACGAGGTAGATGCGGTCATCGTGATCTTCATCCCCACGACGCCGGGAGCGCTCGCCGCCGTGCAGGGCGCGGTCGGGGAGGTCGCCGCCAACGGGAGCAACGACAAGACGCTGCTGGCGGTGTTAATGGAGGCCGACGTCGAGAGCCGCCCGAAGCCGGTGGAGGGCGGGGCGAGGATACCGGTCTACTCCTTCCCGGAGCCGGCGGCGCGGGCACTTGCCCGGGCGGTTCGCTACGCGGAATGGCGCGGCCGCCCGGAGGGGAAGGTCATCGAGTTTCCCGAGGTCGATACCCCACTGGCCCGGGCAATGGTCACCCGGGCCCTCGATCGCCTCGGGCCGGACGGCGGGTGGCTCGAACCGGGAGAGGCCGAGGCGGTGCTCGCCGCCTACGGAATCGCCCCTGCTGCGTCGTTGGTCGCCACCTCCCGGAAGGAGGCGATTGCCGCCGCGGTGGCAATCGGCGGGGAAGTCGTGGTAAAGGTGATCGCCCCCAGCGCGCTGCACAAGAGCGACGTGGGCGGCATCGTCCTCGGCGTCAGTGGAGATGCCGAGGTCGGCGCGGCCTTTGATCGGGTGACTTCGGTCGTCGACGATGCCACCGGCGCCCTCATCCAGGAGTACGTGCCCGACGGGCACGAGGTGATCATCGGAATGACCGAGGACCCGTCGTTCGGCCCATTGATCGCTTTCGGTCTCGGCGGCGTGTTCGTCGAGCTGATTGGCGATGTCGCCTTCCGCATCCATCCCCTCACCGATCGAGATGCCACCGAGATGGTGAGCGAGATCCGCGCCGCCCGGATCCTGGAGGGATACCGGGGAGAGGCTCCGGGCGACATCCCGGCGATTCGCGAGGCGTTGCTGCGGGTCTCGGCTCTGGTGGACGACTTCCCCGAGATCGCCGAGATGGACCTGAATCCCGTCAAGGTGCTCCCGCCGGGTCGCGGGCTGCGGGTGGTCGACCTTCGAATGCGGGTTCGCCCCGTTCCCCAGCGGTGGTTGCCGTCACGCAAGGACATCCCGGCAGCCGAGCGGGCGCGGTAGGAGCGTTACCTGTTACCGGTTACCCGTTGCCCGGCTTCCGGCTGCCCGCTACCGGCTGCCCGCAAGACTCTTGCTGGTGACTGGTGACTGGTGACAACCGAGCGCAGCGAGGCCTACACGCTGGCGTTCTCGGCGCCGCTGCCTAGTGCCGCCTGCGCCGCGGCGAGGCGGGCGATCGGCACCCGGGGCGGACTGCACGACACGTAGTCGAGGCCGATCCGGTGGCAGAAGGCGATGGTCCTCGGGTCGCCGCCGTGCTCGCCGCAGATGCCGACCTCGATGCCGGGGCGGGCGGCGCGTCCGGCGCGGGTCGCCATCTCCACCAACTTGCCGACGCCTTCGATGTCGATCGTCACGAAGGGGTCGGTGGGAAACAGTCCCTCTTCCAGGTACCGGACGAGGAATGCATCCTGGGCATCGTCACGACTGATACCAAACGTCATCTGAGTCAGGTCGTTGGTGCCGAACGAGAAGAACCGGGCATGCTTGGCCAGTCCGGCGGCGAGAAGAGCCGCCCTGGGGATCTCGATCATGGTGCCCACCGGCACATCCACGGGGGTCGATGCGGCAGCCATCTCACGATGGATCATCGCCTCCATCCTCTCCAATTCGGTTCCGGTGGACACGAGCGGAATCATGATCTCCAGATGGGGATCGCCCCCTGCGTCGAGACGCCGGGCGACGGCGGCCAGTGCCGCTCTCACCTGAGCCCGGTACAACTCGGGCCGGACCACCCCCAGGCGGACTCCCCGCAGACCCATCATCGGGTTGTCTTCTTCCAGGCGACGAACGGCCTCGATCATCTCGTCGATCTTGGCGGTGCTCTCGCCGGCGATCACCAACTCCGCCCTCTCCGCCACCAGATCGATACGGGCGGGCAGGAATTCGTGCAGCGGCGGATCGAGGAGACGGACGATCACCGGCTTGCCGTCCATCGCCCCAAGCAGCGCCTCGAAGTCGTCGGTCTGCACCTTCTCGAGGGCATCCAACGCCGCGGCGGCGTCGTGTCCCAGGATCACCTGCTGAACGATGGGAAGACGCTCTCCCATGAACATGTGCTCGGTCCTGGCGAGCCCGATGCCGTCGGCTCCCCAGCGGACTGCTTCCGCGGCGGTGTTCGCATCATCGGCGTTCGCCCGCACCCCGAGGGTGCGCACCTCGTCCGCCCACTGCAGCAGCACCTCGAGCTCCGGCGACGGCTCGGGGCGGCTCAACGGCAGGTCGCCCAGGTAGACCAAGCCGGTGCCGCCGTCGATCGTGATGCGATCGCCCTCGTTGACCACGACGTCCCCCGTCTGGAAGCGCCGCTGCGCCTCGTCGACGTCGATGCCGCCCGCCCCGGTGACGGCAGGTATGCCCATGCCCCGGGCCACCACCGCCGCGTGGCTGGTGCGTCCCCCGTGACTGGTGAGGATTCCCTGCGAAGCCGCCATCCCGTGGATGTCGTCGGGGGTCGTCTCCCAGCGAACCAGGATCACCGGCTCGCCTGCCTTGGCGCGCGCGACGGCGCGGTCGGCGTCGAAGACGGCGCTCCCCGCAGCCGCTCCTGGTGAGGCGTTGAGGCCCTTGACGATCGGTTCGATCTCGATCGGTCTCTGCAGCCGCGGGTGAAGGAGCTGATCGAGCGTGATCGGGTCCACCCGCAGCAGCGCGGTGTTGCGGTCGATCACACCTTCGCCGACCATCTCGACGGCTATCCGGATCGCCGCCTGTGCCGTCCGCTTGCCCACCCGGGTCTGCAGGATCCAGAGCCGATCGCGCTCCACGGTGAACTCGATGTCGCACATGTCCTGGTAGTGGGCCTCGAGGGTCCGCATCACCCCGGTGAGGGCGGCGTGATGTCCCGGGTGGCGCTTGGCCAGGTCGTCGAGGTTGAGGGTGTTGCGGATCCCGGCCACCACGTCTTCGCCCTGGGCGTTGGGGAGGTAATCCCCGTAGGGACGCGCCTCCCCGGTGGCGGGGTCGCGGGTGAAGCAGACACCCGTGCCGGAGTCGTCGCCGAGGTCGCCGAACACCATCATCTGGATGTTGCAGGCGGTGCCCAGGTCGTCGGGGATGTCGTGGATCCGGCGGTACTCGCGGGCGCGACGGTTGTTCCACGACTCGAATACCGCGGCCACCGCCAGGCGCAACTGCTCAACAGGATCGTCCGGCGCTGTCGCACCGGTCTCGGCGACTATCTCCCGGAAGCGGACGGTGGCTTCGCGCAAGTCCTCCGCGGAGAGCTTCGAGTCGTCGTCGACCCCCCGGGCGGCGCGCAGCTCGCTGAGCACCCCCTGAAACTTCGCCTCGTCGGCGCCGAGCACGACCTTGCCGAAGGTCTGGACGAACCGGCGCGCCGCGTCCCAGGCAAAATGCTCGCTGCCCGACCAGGCGGTGAGTGCAGGGACCACCGCCTCGGTGGCGCCCAGGTCCAAGACGGTGTCCATCATGCCGGGCATCGAGAACTTGGCACCCGATCTGACCGAAAGCAGTAGCGGGGTGCCGGTGGTGGCACCCAGCTTCCGTCCCGTGGTTGCCTCGAGACGGCGCAACGCCATTAGGGTCTCACCCCAGACGTCGTCGGGGAGCTCCTCCTCGACCGTGAAGCGACGACAGGCCTCGGTGGTGAGCGTGAACCCCGGAGGCACCGGTAATCCGAGCGCGGTCATCGCGGCGAGTCCGGCACCTTTGCCGCCGAGCAGGGACTTGTCGGTGCCGTCGCCTGCAGAGAAGTCGAACGCGTACATCACAACCCCCGTCGTGGTCTCGTAGCGCCATTCTGACCGGCGGCCGGTCTCAGGGGGAGGGTAGAAGGGACATCACCGCAGGGGTAGCTCGGCTCTGACGATCGTGCCCTTGTCGGGGATGCTGTCGATCGTGCACGAGCCGCCCGCGGTCGCAGCGCGCCGCGCCATGTTTCCCAGGCCGAAACCGGCGTAATCGGCTTCGGCATCGAATCCGCGGCCGTCGTCGGAGACGTGGACGATCACCCGACCGCCGTCGCACGCCACGCGCACATCGATGTTCTCGGCGCCTGAGTGGCGCAGCGCATTGCTCACGGCTTCCTTGACCACCGCGACCAGATGGTCGGCGACCGGTGGCTCCGGCACGTCCGGTGGGCACTCCACGTGCACTCCGACTGTCGTGTCATAGGGAGCGGACAGCTCGGCCACCAGGGTGCGCAGCTCGGTCGACAGCTGGGGCCGGGCCCACACCGGGGGACGGAGATCGAAGATGTAACGCCGCAGCCGGGAGATCGTGGTGTCGACGCGATCGACGAAGTCATCGAGTCGCACTCTGATCGCCTCGGGGTCTCCGTCGACAGAGCCCATCAGCGACTGCATCCCCAGTCCCACCGCGAAGAGGTCCTGGATGATCGAATCATGAAGATCGCGGGCGATCCGTTCCCGATCCTCGTGAAGGGCGGCCCGGCGCAGCCGCTCCTGGAGGCGGAGGGTGGCCACGGCCGAGCCTGCCGTCACTGCAAGCAGCTCCACGAGGATCTGATCCTGCTCGGTGAACCCTCCGGGCTTCTCGGTCAGGTACAGGTTGCCGAATACCCGTTCCCCGATGCGCACCGGGGTGCCCAGGAAGCTCTGCATCGGTGGGTGGTGATCAGGGAATCCGACCGAGTCGGGGTGGGTGGCGATGTCGTCGAGGCGAACGGTCTGTGACCGCTTGGAGATCGTCCCCAGCACGCCCTCACCGCGGGGAACGTGGCCGATCGCCTTGGCCTGCTCATCAGAGATGCCGGCATGCACGAAGTCGAGCAGTGCGCCGTGCTCGCCGAGCACGCCGAGTGCACCGTAGCGGGCGCCGGTGAGGTCCATGGCGGTCTCGACGGTCGAGCGCAGGATGGCCGACAGCTCCACCTGCCCGGCGACTCCGGCGGCGGCTTCGATCAGGCCTCTGATTCGATCCGGGTGCAGCCCGTTCACGAGGATCGATTCTACGGCCATCTCGTCGCGACCCGGCACCTGCGGGTTTCCCGTCGGCCGTCCCGGGTACGGCGCGTGGCGTCGGGGGCACCGGTATCGTTGGCTCGTGAGCGGAACACTACGCATCGAACTCGTCGACGATCACGAGGTGGTCCGTCAGGGCCTCAAGTCGCTTCTCGACGCCGAGAGCGACCTCAAGGTGGTAGGAGAGGCCGGGAGCGTCGAGGAGGCCATTCGCCGGGTCGGATTCGACGAGCCCCACGTCGTGATCCTCGACGTTCGCCTTCCCGATGGCAGCGGCGTCGAGGCGTGCCGGGAGATCCGCTCCCGCTGGCCGGACGTCCGAGTGCTGATGCTGACATCGTTCGCCGACGACGAGGCGCTGTTCGCCTCGATCCTGGCCGGGGCGTCGGGCTACGTGCTCAAGCAGATCAAGGGAAGCGATCTCATCGAGAGCGTTCGCAAGGTAGGGCGGGGCGAATCCCTGCTCGACCCCGAGATGACCGATCGGGTGTTCCGGCGAATCCGCGGTGAGGACACCGATGATCCGCTGCTGGCGCGGCTCTCCAAGCAAGAGCGGAAGATCCTCGACTACATCGCCGAGGGGATGACCAACCGCCAGATCAGCGAATCGATGTTCCTCGCCGAGAAGACCGTCAAGAACTACGTTTCGAACGTGCTCGCCAAGCTCGAGATGAGCCGGCGCAGCGAGGCCGCCGCCTACGCGGCGCGGCTGCAAGCCGAGAAGGAACACCGCTACCCGCCGGAGCAGTGGCCGTCATGAAGATCATCGTCGGAGTCGACGACTCGGCCGCCGGGGAGCGGGCGGCGCGGCGTGCCGTGGACTATGCCCGGAGGCTGGGTGCCGACCTGGACGTCGTGTTCGTCAGCCATGTGCCGGCGACCGTGCTGGCCGCCATGGGTGGCGTACCCACCATCGGTGAGGATTTCGCCGGCGCCCAGCGGACGGCGGTCTGGGACCGGATCGGACCGATCATCGAAGGCACGGGGGCGAGACGGCTCGACCTCGAGGGATACCCTCCCGACGCACTGGTCGATCTGGCGACTTCGGAGAAGGCGGACCTCGTGGTCGTGGGCAGCCGCGGCCGGGGTGACCTGGCCTCTCTGTTCCTGGGAAGCACGAGCCATCGAGTAGTGAATCACGCTCCGTGCGACGTGCTCGTCGTGCGGGGAGAGGAGGCCTGAGATGAAGGTGCGGGACCTGATGACAACCGACCCGGTCACCACGACTCCCGATGCCCACCTCAAGGAGGCCGCCCGCCAGATGGTGGAGCACGGCGTGAGTGGCCTGCCGGTGCTCCAGGACGGCAAGCTGGTGGGCATGGTCACCGAGGGTGACTTCCTTCGCCAGGAAGCCAACCGGGATCAGCCTTATCGGCTCAGCCTGCTCGAGGCCCTCTTTGGGGATGGGACCGGCGCGCCCCCCGCGGTCGAGACCGTCGGGGAGGGGATGAGCGAGCCGGTGATCACGATCACCGCGGATGCCACGATCAGTGAGGCAGCCCGAGTGATGACCCACCGCCGGGTGAAGCGGCTTCCCGTCGTCGATGATGCCGGAATGCTCATCGGCGTGATCAGCCGGGCCGACGTCGTCAACGCGTTCACCAAACCAGACGAAGTCATCGAGGACGAGGTTCGCGAGGACATCATCCGCCGGCTGCTCTTCCTCGATCCGTCCGCCGTGACGGTTTCGGTGGCGGATGGGGTGGTGACCCTCAGCGGTGAGTTGGAGAACCGCACGGAGGCCCATCTGCTCGAAGAGCTGACCCGGCGAATCGCCGGAGTGGTTCGGGTGGTCAGCCATCTCACCTTCCAGGTGGACGACGAGCGGGTGGGGAGGATCTACCCCCTCTCGTGACACCGCGGATCGGCCCCGCCGGAGGCGATGGGGATCGGCAGTCGCGATGAGCGATGAATGGTCGCCGGATCGCGCTCTTCGCCTCTCGCCTCCTGACCGACCGCTCGGCTCTACTGTCAAGGCGTGCCGCACGTCACCTCCCATGACGGCCTCGAGCTGGCCTACGAACGGACCGGGTCCGGAGCTCCGCTGTTTCTCATCCATGCCAACGGGTTCTGCAAGGAGTTGTGGCGGCCGGTGGTCCGGTTGCTGCCCGGTTTCGACGCCGTCGCCCTCGATCAGCGCGGGCACGGGTCGTCCTCGGTGGGGACCGCGCCGTTCGACTGGTGGGATCTGGGACGAGACGTGCTCTCCCTGGTCGCGGCCCTCGGACCGGCGGCGCCTCGGGTGGGCGTCGGGCACTCGTCGGGTGGGGCCGCGATGGCGATGTCTGAGATCCTGCATCCGGGCACCTGGGATCGCCTCGTGCTCATCGAGCCGATCACCTTCCCGGAGTCCCTAGGTCGGGATGGGGCCCGCCACATGGTGGAAGCGGCATTGCGCCGCCGTGAGGCATTCGCCACCCGGGAAGAGGCTCGGGCGGCCTTCTACGGACGCGGGCCCTTTGCGCACTGGACCGACGAGATGCTCGAGCTCTACGTCGAGCACGGATTTCGGGACGGTACCGACGGCCGGCGTCATCTGGCATGTGCCCCGGAGACCGAAGCCGAGTATTACCGGGTATCGGATGCGCACGGGACGTGGGAGCGTCTCGGCGAGATCCGCTGCCCGGTGACGATCGTCGTCGGCAATGGTTCCGATACCCATCCGGACGACTTCGCCATCAGCCTCACCGCGCAATTCGGGACCGGTGAATTGGTGAGCGTCTCCCGGTCCACCCACTTCGTGCCGATGGAGCAGCCGGAGGAGATCGCTCGCGTGATCGGAACCACCCGGCACTGAGGGGCGCAGCGCGCACCGCTGCGGGAGCAGGCTGCCTCGACCGTCACCCCCGGTAGCATCCCGACGGCATGCTCGTCTCTCAGCGGATCGTCGATGAACTTGCTGCGCGGATCGCCGGGCAGCCTCCCGGTCTGCGTGCCGCGTCTATCGACGTGGGTGATCTTGATCCTCTCGACCTGGTACGTGCCGGGGGGCCGGCCTTCGGCTTCGCCGCCTTCTTCTCGTCGGCGGAGGGACGCTCGGTGGGCGGGTTGGGGGCTGCAGTACGGGTCGCCTCGTCGGGCGGGGAGCGCTTTCGGACGCTCGACACCGGTTTGGAGCGGTTGGTGCCTCCGGACACGACGGCCCTGTTGGGGTTCTCTTTCGCCGAGGATGGTCCGTCCAGCCCGGCGTGGGAGGGCTTCCCGGCGGGAGTAGTCGTTCTTCCCGAGATCACCGTCACCAGGACCGAGGGTCGTTCGCGGTTGACCGTCGCCCTACCCGCGGGGAGCGACGGGCATCTATTGCTGGCGATGCTGTCGACGTTGCGGCCGCCCGGTCCGCAGATGTCCGGCCGGGAGGTCGACCACACCGTGGAGTCACGCCCCTCGCCCCAGGATTGGGTTGGCCTCGTCGCCGAGGCGGTGGCCGGCATCAGGCAGGGACCGCTGGAGAAGGTGGTGCTGGCGAGATCCGTCTCGGTCAAGTCGGGAGGGAGTTTCGAGCCATTCGATCTGGTCGCCACCTTGCGCGATCGGTATCCGGAGAGCCGGGTGTTCGGATGGCAGGAGGGGGTGTCCACCTTCATCGGGGCGAGTCCCGAGCTGCTGATCGCCCGCCGGGGCCCGCGCTTCACCCTGGCTCCACTCGCCGGATCTGCCCCGCGGGGCACCGACCCCGAGGAGGACCGTCGTCTCGGTGACGGCCTGCTGGCAAGCCCCAAGGATCGCCGGGAGCACGAGATCGTCGTCGAAGACGCCCTGCGCCGGTTGGCGGGTCATGCCGCCACGGTCGAGCGGTCGGCCATCCCCCAACTCCACCGATTCGCCACCGTGCAGCATCTGGCAACCCCGATCAGCGGGACGACACAGTCGCGAATCCTCGATCTGGCCGAGGCGCTGCACCCCACGCCGGCGGTCGGCGGTGCTCCCCGATCCGAAGCTCTGGCCTTCATCGAGAAGGTGGAGGGAATCGACCGCGGCTGGTATGCCGGCGGCATCGGGTGGGTCAGCCCCGGCGGCGATGGCGAGATCGCCCTGGCATTGCGCTCGGCGCTGGTTCGAGGCGATCAGGCCACCGTGTACGCCGGCAACGGCATCGTGGCCGACAGCGAACCGGCGGCGGAACTCGAGGAGACCAGGCTCAAACTGCGTCCGATGCTCGAACTGCTGACTTAGGTCGCCGGCGTCGGCGAGTGATGCCTAGGTGATGGCCTTCGCCACCGCGGCGCGAACCCGACGGTGTAGCGCGGCATTCTCGGTGCGGTCGGTGATCAACTCGATCAGGGCGGGGCGCGTCGGCGGGATTGCTACGAGCATTGCCAGCCGATCGGCGTCGCTCACCCGCTCTGCATCGATACCGAACCCGGCGGCAACCGCGGTGAGGTCGAGTCCATGCGGTGTTCCCCAGTGACGCTCGAACTGGGGGAGTCCCTCCTGGGGGAGCAGGTGGAAGATCCCGCCTCCGTTGTTGTTGACGGCGACGATCCGCAGTCCGATCTCGAGGCGGAGGGCGGTGGCGAGCGACCCCACGTCATGGAGCACGGACAGGTCGCCGGCGATCGCCACCGTGGGCAGTCCGGACACCGCCGCCGAACCGAGAGCCGACGACACGAATCCGTCGATCCCGTTGGCGCCCCGGTTGGCAAGGACCCGGATGTCGCGATCGGTGGACGTCATCATCGCATCGAGGTCGCGCACCGGCATCGAAGAAGCCACCCAGAGCACGGCCCCGGACGGCATCGACTCGACCACGGTTCTGGCGATCCCGAGCTCGTTGGGAAAGGGAGCGTCATCGAGCACCGCCGACATGGCGGCAATTGCCGCCCGGTCGGCGTCGCGCCAGCGCTCCAGCCAAGAGGCGGGCGCCGGCCGGTCGACCGCGGCGGAAAGGCGCCGCAG
>Ga0154791_102_pt3 | contig 14940 bp, 14 predicted proteins | sample Rifle2008BG16ft_FD_105799 | JGI IMG/M metagenome (GOLD analysis project Ga0154791, IMG submission 105799) | Actinobacteria bacterium RBG_16_68_21
GCCCGGCTGCGACCGACACGGTCGACGGCGCCGACGAAAACCCGGTGGCGTGGAGACCGAGCGCGGGACCGGCCGACTGGCTTCCTCCCGGCGATGCGGTGTTCCTCGTCGGCTCATGGTGGGCGTTGCTGTCGCCACCCGCAATCGACTCCACGACCACGGATCCCCCGGCCTTCTCCTTCGGCGAGATCATCGCCTGGTCGGCGGCCGACCTCGATGGTGACCAAGAGCAGGAGTTCGTCGTCTCCTATCGACATCCCGCCCGGAAGGTGCCCTGGGATCCGCGGCCCCAGGCAACCGACGCTCACGGGCGGACCTCGCACCTCGGGGTGGTCGAGGCAAACGGGACCCCGGTGTGGCTGGCGCACCGAGTTCCTCACCCGATCGCCGCCCTCGCCGCCTGTGGGGACCGGGTCGCTCTCGCCTACGACACCCCCGACGACTCCGCCATCGTGGCGGCGACGGCGGCGACATGGAACGGCTTCGGCTTCACGATTGCACCCGAGTTGCCGGGGCAGGCGACCGTGGGCTGCGCCGACGTGGACGATGACGGCACAACCGAGCCGGTGGTGCTGCGAGATCGCGACGGCTGAAGGCCGATCATGAACCGGGTGGCAACCAACGGGTAACGGGGAACCGGTAACGGCCGAGCGAAGCTCGGCCTACCCCAGCGCCCGGTCCAGGTCCTCGATCAGGTCGTCGACGTGCTCGATTCCCACGGAGAGGCGCACCAGGTCATCGGGCACCTCCAGGGGGGTCCCCACCACCGATTGATGGGTCATCGCCGCTGGGATTTCGATCAGCGATTCCACCCCGCCGAGGCTCTCCGCCAGGAAGAACACCTCGGTCTGTTCGGCCAAGCGGTGAGCCGCGGCACGCCCTCCCCGCGGACGGAACGAGACCATCCCGCCGAAGGCGTCCATCTGCCGGCCGGCGAGAACGTGGTCGGGATGCGATGCGAGCCCGGGGTACATCACCTCTGCCACCCGGTCGTCGGCCAAAAGGTACTCGGCGATCGCCGCGGCGTTGGCGCAGTGTCGCTCCATCCGCACCGCCAGCGTCTTGATCCCGCGCAGCACCAGCCAGGCATCGAAGGGCCCCGGCACCGGCCCGGCGGCGTTCTGCAGGAAGCGCAGGCGCTCATGCAGTTCGCGATCGGCGGTGACGAGTGCGCCGCCGACGACGTCGGAGTGACCGCCCAGGTACTTGGTCGTGGAGTGAAGAACGATGTCGGCACCGAACTCCAACGGTCGCTGCAGATACGGCGTGGCAAACGTGTTGTCGACCACCAACAGGGCGCCGGCGTCGTGGGCGATGGCGGCGAGCCGGGTGATGTCGGCAACTCGCAGCAGGGGGTTGCTCGGGGTCTCCAGCCACACGAGACGGGTGGTCGGACGGATCGCCGCCGCCACCGAGTCGGGCTCGGTGGGACGAGCGACACTCCACTCGAACCCCTGCTCACCCAGTACTCGGGCGAAGAACCGGAAGGTCCCCCCATAGGCGTCATCGGGGAGCAGCACATGGTCGCCGGCACCGAGCAGATAGCCACAGAGCGCCACCGCCGCCATCCCCGAGGCGGTCGCCACCCCTCCGCCGCCCGATCCCTCGCCGACCCCCTCGAGTTCACCGAGCGCGGTCTGCAGGGCGGTCCGGGTCGGGTTGTCGGTGCGGGAGTACTCGTAGCCGGCGTGCTTGCCGGGAGCCGACTGGGCATAGGTGCTGGTGGCGTAGATCGGCACGACCACCGCACCGGTCGCCGGCTCCGGATCCTGCCCGCGGTGGATGGCCTTCGTCTCGAACCTCATGTCCCCTCCCCGAACCCGTGGTCCCGCATCCAGGCATCGTCGAAGATCTTCGACAGGTAGTTGCGTCCGCCGTCGGGGACGACCACCACCACCAACTCGGCAGGCATCCGTCGCGCCACCCGGAGAGCCCCCTCGATCGCCATCCCCCCGGAGCCACCAACGAGGATCCCCTCCTCGCGAGTCACCCGACGGGTCATCGCGAAGGCCTCACCGTCGGTGACCACCTCGTATTCGTCCACCAGCGCCCGGTCGAATGTGTCCGGCCAGAAGTCCTCACCGACGCCCTCGGTCAAGTAGGCGGTGACGTCTGCGGGGCCGGTGGCGGTGAAGATCGACCCCCGGGGATCGACTCCGACGATCCTGACATCGGGGTTCTGTTCCTTGAGGAAACGAGCGACCCCGGTGATGGTTCCCCCGGTCCCGACCCCGGCGACGAGCACTCCGATCTGGCCGTCGGTCTGCCGCCAGATCTCCGGGCCGGTGGTGCGGTAATGGGCATCGGGATTCGCCGGGTTGGAGTACTGATCGGGCCGGAAATGGCCCGGTCGGGAGGCGAGCTCGGCGGCGACCGAGTAGTACGAGCGGGGGTCGTCGGGGGCGACCGCGGTGGGGCACACCACGACCTCGGCGCCGTAGGCGCGCAGCAGGTCCTGCTTCTCTTTCGACTGCTTGTCGGCCATCACCGCGATCAGCCGGTAGCCGCGCAGGGCCGCCACCATCGCCAGCCCCACCCCGGTGTTGCCGCTGGTCGGCTCGACGATGGTGTCCCCGGGGTGGAGCAATCCCATCCGCTCGGCGCGTTCGATCATCCCCAGGCCGATCCGCTCCTTGATCGACCCGCCCGGGTTCATCGACTCGACCTTGGCAACCAGATTCCCGGGCGGATGAACACGAGCGAGCCGCACCAGCGGGGTGTCGCCGATCGCGGAGAGGATGTCGGGGCGAATATCCACGACCGTGAGATTAGGAGACCACTGCCCGGGTCCACCTTGCATGTGACAAGGGGCCAATGCCTCTCCCGGTATGGGAACGAAGTCGGTACGTTCGGAATGGCGATCAGAAGCATGCACAGCAGCTTCGACTCCGGTGCAAGTGGTGGGGCACCGGTTCCGCGCCGTCAACACGAAGCCCGAACCGCGGCGCCGACGGTGATCGTGGGATTGGGCAACGAGATCGCCGGCGACGACGGGGTCGGCATCCATGTGGCGCGACTGCTCGGGGAACGCCTGGCGGAGTCGTCGGACGTCGACGTCGTCGCCCTTCCCTGGGCCGGATTGGCGCTGCTCGACATCCTTCGAGGACGCCAGACCGCGGTGATAGTGGATTGCCTCACCAGCGATGCCCGTCCTCCGGGCACGGTGGTTCGTCTCGACCAGGAGGGGATCGCCGGCTCGGTGCGGCTCAACTCGTTCCACGACATCAGCTTCCCCACGGCGATCGCCTTCGGCCGGAAAATGGGGTGGGAGATGCCCACGCAGATCGCGATCTGGGGGGTGGAGGCCGCGATCGTGGATACGTTCTTCGAGGGGCTGTCGCCGGCCGTGGAGGCGGCGATCGAGCCCCTCATCCGGGAAGTACTCGAATTCATCGAGCCCGCGGTGCGCGGGCTCGCGACGATGGGAGCGACGCGATGAAGTCGCCGATAGCCGACCCGCGCACCGGACCGCTGGCGCCGGGTGTCCTGTCCAAGAGCGAACGGGAGCTGCGGGAAGCTTTCCTCGCCGACATCAAACGGGTTCCCGGAGCCGGGCGACTCGATCAGTGCATCCAGTGCGGCACGTGCACCGCTTCGTGCCCGGTCAGCTTCGCCATGGACCTGACGCCGCGCCAGGTGATCGCCATGTTCCGCGCCGGGGCGATCGAGGAGCTGCTCGAGAGCCGCACCATCTGGGTATGCGCGTCGTGTTACCAGTGCACGATGCGCTGCCCGGCCGACATCAGCATCACCGAGCTTCTCTACGCGTTCAAGCGCATGGCAATCGACCGGGGCATCTTCCCCCCGAAGTTCCCGGTGCACGTGTTCGCCACGACCTTCGCCGACATGGTGCAGCGTTACGGACGGAACTACGAGGTAGGCCTGCTCATCAGGTACTTCCTGCGCACCGAACCATGGGGAATGCTCCGCCGCCGCCGGGATGGGTGGGCGCTATGGCGGCACGGCCGGTTGCCCCTACGCCACGACAAGATCGAGGGAATCGCAGATTTTCGCAAGATCATCGCCAAGGCGGAGACGTTCGACCTTCCTCAGGAGAACGTGGAACGGGAGAAGGTCACAGACGACGTCGGCTACGCCACCATCGGGAAGTGAGGGTTCGGCATGAGATACACCTACTACCCGGGTTGCGCACTCCACGCCACCGGCGTCGGGTATGAGAAGTCGATCCGGGCGGTGTTCGCCAAGCTCGGCGGCGAGCTGGTGGAACTCGACGACTGGAACTGCTGCGGTGCCACCTCTTACACCTCGGTGCGCAAGACGGTGGCGTATGCGATCTCGGCGCGCAACCTGGCCCTGGCCGCCAAGGCGGGGGACGACGTGGTCGCCCCGTGCAGCGCCTGCTACTACGTGCTGAACCGCACCCGTCACGCCTTGACCGAGCAGCCGGAGCTGCGCGCCAACGTCGGTGCCGCCCTGGCAGAGGCCGGCCTCGAGATCGGGCTCGACACCCCGGTCCGCCATCCACTCGAGGTCCTCCTGAACGACGTCGGGGTGGACCGCATCGTCGCCGCGCAGACCCACTCGATCGCCGGGTTCCGACCGGCCTGCTACTACGGCTGCCAGATCGTCCGGCCGTTTCCCGCCCTCGACGACGATCCCGAGCTTCCCATGGCGATGGAAGGATTGTTCGCGGCACTGGGGGCGACACCGGTCGACTACCCACCCAAGGTGCGGTGCTGCGGCGGGATGCTGGTCGCCACCTTCCCCGAGGTGGCCAAGGAGCTGTGCAGGGACCTGACCGACTGGGCCCGGGAACGAGACGCCAACTGCATCGTCACGGTGTGCCCGTTGTGCCAGGCGAACCTGGATCTCTTGAATCTCGATCGTCGCGGGAGGAACGGCTCACCCCCGCCCATTCCGGTCATCTATTTCACCCAGCTCCTCGGTTTGGCGCTCGGCTGCACCGCTGAAGAGGTGGGGTTACAGCACGGACTGGCTGCGGTGACGGTGAAGGCAACGCCACTACCGGTCGGAACGGGGAGGAACTGACATGGCCGACAACGGGAGCCCGCGTATCGGCGTGTACGTCTGTCACTGCGGCTTCAACATCGCGGCCACCGTCGACGTGGCCGCGGTGCGCGAAGTCGCCGAGGGAAGACCCGACGTCGTGGTCGCCCGCGACTACCAGTTCATGTGCTCCAACGCCGGCCAGGACCTCATCAAGCAGGACATCGAAGAGCTGGGCGTCAACCGGGTGGTGGTGGCGGCATGCAGCCCCCTCATGCACGAGCCCACCTTCCGGGGCGCCGCCGAGGCGGCCGGCCTGAACCCGTATCTGGTGCAAATCGCCAACATTCGCGAGCAGTGCGCCTGGGTCCACCACGACCGTGGGCCGGCCACCACCAAGGCCACCGCCCTGGTCAACGGTGCCGTCGCTCGGGTCGCACTCCACGAGCCCCTCAAGGCGATGCGGGCAAACGTCACCCCGGCCACCCTCGTCGTGGGTGGCGGTATCGCCGGGCTGCAGGCTGCGCTCGACATCACCACGGCCGGCAACGAGGTCTACCTGGTGGAACGCCGCTCCACGATCGGCGGGAAGATGGCCCGGTTCGACAAGACGTTCCCCACACTCGACTGCGCGGCGTGCATCCTCACCCCCAAGATGGTGGGCGCCGACCGCCAGCCCAACCTGCACATGATGACGTTGAGCGAGGTCGAGTCGGTGGAGGGCTTCGTCGGCAACTTCGAGGTCAAGGTCCGCCAGCACGCCCGTTACGTCACCGCCGACTGCACCTCATGCTCCGACTGCGTAGCCGTGTGCCCGGTGTCGGTTCCCGATCCGTTCAACGAACTCCTCGTCGGTCGCACCGCCATCCACAAGGCGTTCCCCCAGGCGATTCCGAGCACGTATGTGATCGACCGCCAGGGCCGCTCGCCCTGCATGGAGGCCTGCCCGATCCACCAGAACGCCGCCGGCTACGTATCGCTGGTGGCGGCCGGCCGGTATGCCGAAGCAGCCAAGCTGATCCGCCGCCGCAACCCGCTGCCCTTCATCTGCGGACGGGTGTGCTACGCGGCATGTGAAGAGGCCTGCAGCCGGTCAAAGGTCGACGAGCCGATCGCCATCCGGGGCTTGAAGCGGTTCGTGATGGACTGGGAACGGGAACACGAACCTGATCCGCAGCCCGACCTTCCGGCGCAGCGCCGACCGGAGAAGGTGGCGGTCATCGGCTCGGGCCCCTCCGGTCTGACCTGCGCGTTCGATCTGGCCCAGGAGGGGTACGGGGTCACGATCTTCGAGAAGCACGACAAGCTCGGCGGGATGCTCGCCGTCGGTCTTCCTGGCTACCGGTGCCCGCGCCCGATCCTCGAACGCGACCTCGACTACATCCGCAAGCTCGGGGTCGATATGAAGACGGGGCAGGAGCTGGGCAAGACCTTCTCCCTCGACGACCTGCTGAGCGATGCCCCCGGTTTCGGATTCGACGCCGTGTTCCTCGCCATCGGCGCACATCGGGGACTCCCACTCGGGATCCCCGGCGAGGACGCCGAAGGTGTCGTCTCCGGTGTCGATTACCTCCGCACCATCAACCTCGGGCTTCCCCAGACGACCGGTAAGCGGGTCGCCATCGTCGGGGGCGGCAACACCGCACTCGACGCGGCTCGCACCGCCCGGCGCGAGCACGCCGAGGTCACCGTGCTGTACCGGCGCACCCGATCCGAGATGCCGGCGGAGGAGGACGAGTTCGCCGACGCCGTCGCCGAGGGGGTGCGGTTCGACTACCTCACCGCCCCCATCGAGGTGCTCGTCCGCGACGGGCGAGTCAGCGGACTGCGGTGCGTGCGCATGGAGTTGGGGGAGCCGGATGCCAGCGGACGGCCGCGACCGGTGGTACTGCCCGGGAGCGAACACGACCGCCCGTTCGATACGGTGATCGTCTCGATCAGCCAGAGCCCCGATCGTGATTGGTACGGGAATGGATCGCCGTCCGCAAAGCCGGCACTGGCGTTCACCAAGTGGAACACGCTCGACGTCGACCCCCAATCGCTGGCCACGCCGGTCGCCGGCGTCTTCGCCGGCGGAGATGTGGTCCTCGGCCCGGCAACGGTCGTCGAGTCGATGGGCCAGGGACGACGCGGTGCGGAGGCGATCCACAAGTTCCTGAGCGGCATGGCCCTCGAGGGATTCACCAGCCACATGCCGCCCGCTCAGCCCGGACTCGGGTTCGAGGAACGGCCCTACCTCCACTCACCGACCTACTCGAAGATGGAGCGCCTCCCCAGGGCGGAGATGCCCAAGAGGAGCGTTGCCGAGCGGCTCACCGACTACGGCGAGGTCGACCTCGGGTTCACCGAGGAGGAGGCGAAGCGGGAGGCGCTGCGCTGCCTCCACTGCGGCGCTTGCGTCGAGTGCCGCTCCTGCGAGGCGGCGTGTCCTCCCAAGGCCGTCGACCTGGAGATGCAGGATGAGATCACCACGCTCGAGGTGGGGCAGATCCTGGTGGCGACGGGGTACGAGCTCTTCGATTCCTCCCAGATCACCCAGTACGGCTATGGCCGCTACGACAACGTGGTGACCGGACTGGAGTTCGAGCGCATGCTCAACTCGACCGGGCCCACTGCCGGACAGGTGCTGCTCAAGAACGGGAAGCCGCCGCGGGCGGTGGGCATCGTGCACTGCGTCGGCTCCCGCGACGAGAAGTACAACGTCTACTGCTCGCGGACATGCTGCATGGCGGCGCTCAAGTTCGCCCACCTGGTGAAGGAGCGCACCGAGGCCGACGTCTACGAGTTCTACATCGACATGCGAGCCTTCGGCAAGGGCTACGAGGAGTTCTACCAGCGGGTGCTGCGGGAGGGCACCACCATGATCCGGGGCAAGGTGGCCGAGGTCGTGCCGGCACTCGGCCAGAACGGGTCGGACCCCCACCTGCTGATCCGCTGCGAGGACACCCTCATCGGCAAGTTCCGCGAGATCCCGGTCGACATGGTGGTCCTGTGCAGCGCTCTCGAACCGCCCAAGGACGCCGCCGACATTGCACGGGTGTTCTCTTTGAGCCGGAGCCCCGACGGGTTCTTCCTCGAACGCCACCCCAAACTCGATCCGGTGGGGACCACCACCGATGGCGTTTACGTCGCCGGATGCAGCCAGGGCCCCAAGGACATCCCCGACACGGTGGCCCAGGCCCAGGCGGCCGCGGCCCGCATCCTCACCCTCATCTCGAGAGGGGAGGTGACGATTCCCCCGATCCGGGCCGTGGTCAACGAGGCGTTGTGTGGGGGTTGCAAGACCTGCATCGGGCTCTGCCCCTACCGGGCGATCCACTTCGACTCCGAGGCGGAGGTTGCCCGAGTCAACGAAGCCCTCTGCCAGGGATGCGGAACGTGCGTTGCGGCATGCCCCGCCTCCGCCATCACCGGAGCGGGCTTCACCGACGCACAGATACTGGCCGAACTCGCGGGCATCCTCGCCCCAGTGGGATAGAGGTGACAAACATGGTGACCACAGCCGAGAACCGGGTCCCCGAAGCCGCCCCTCCCGACGAGTGGCAACCCAGGATCGTGGCGTTCCTGTGCAACTGGTGCAGCTACACGGGCGCCGACCTGGCCGGCATCTCCCGAATCGAATGGGATCCGACCGTCCACATCGTCCGGGTCATGTGCACCGGCAGGATGGATCCGACCTTCGTGGCCAAGGCGCTCGAGCTCGGTGCCGACGGAGTGATCATCTCCGGATGCCACCCGGGCGACTGCCACTACCAGGAGGGCAACTACAAGGCGCTGCGCCGGGTCCACCTGTTACGCCGACTCCTCAAGGACTTCGGGATCGACCCGCAGAGACTCCGCCTGGTGTGGGTCTCGGCGAGTGAAGGAGTGGAGTGGGCGAAGACGGCCAACGAGATGGCGCGGGAGATCCGCAGCCTGGGACCGATGAGGGCAGACGCATGACCACAGACGTCAAGACCAAACCCAAGCTGGCCCTGTACTGGGCGGCGTCGTGCGGCGGATGCGAGATCGCCGTCCTCGACATCAAGGAGAAGATCCTCGATGTGGACGCCGCCTTCGACATCGTCTTCTGGCCCGTGGCGGTGGACTTCAAGGTGAAGGACGTCGAAGCCATGGCGGACGGGGAGATCGATGTCTGCCTGTTCAACGGCGCGATCCGCAACTCCGACAACGAGTACATGGCCGGCCTGCTGCGGCGCAAGGCCAAGATCCTGGTCGCCTTCGGCTCTTGCGCCTATGAGGGATGCATCCCCGCCCTCTCCAACACCACGACGCGGGCGGCGACCCTGGACTGGGCGTACCGGGACTCCCCTTCGACCGACAACCCCGACGACACGCGGCCCCAGGAGGAAACAGAGGTTCCCGAGGGGACGCTTCACCTCCCGGCGTTCTGGGAGACGGTGCGCACCCTCGGACAGGTGGTCGATGTGGACTACTCGGTGCCGGGGTGCCCGCCCCAGGCCCACCAGATCTGGGGAGTGCTGGAGGCGGTGATCAACATCCTCTATCACGGCGCCCCGCTCCCCCCCAAGGGGTCGATTCTCGGCGCCGGGGACAAGACCTGCTGCGACGAATGCCCCCGTACCCGGGAGGAGAAGAAGATCTCCGGGTTCGTTCGTCCCCACCAAATCATTCCCGATCCCGACAAGTGCCTGCTCGACCAGGGCATCCTCTGCATGGGCCCGGCGACGAGGAGCGGGTGCGGCGGCCTGTGCGTGTCGGTGGGGGTTCCCTGCCGGGGCTGCTACGGCCCACCGCCCAACTCCCGCGATCAGGGAACCAAGATGGTGGCGGCGCTGGCATCGGTCATCGACTCCGAGGATCCCGAAGAGATCGACCGGATCCTCGACGGCATCGTGGATCCGATCGGGACGTTCTACCGGTTCTCCATGGGCACCGCCACGCTGGCGGGTGCCCGCCGCGGTGTGTCCGCCCATGTGTCCGCCGACGAGAGGGTCACGCCATGACCAGGATCACCATCGACCCCATCACCCGGCTGGAAGGCCACGGCAAGATCGACATCTTCCTGGACGACCAGGGCGACGTGGCCGACTGCTATTTCATCGTGCCGGAACTGCGCGGTTTCGAGGCGTTCTGCGTCGGCCGGCCCGTCGAGGAGATGCCGCGGATCACCTCGCGCATCTGCGGGGTGTGCAGCGAGGCGCATCACCTGGCCGCCGCCAAGGCATGCGACGACGTCTACCACGTCGAGATCCCCCCGGCGGCGAAGAAGCTGCGCGAGTTGCTGTACTCGGCGTTCTACACGGGAGACCACGCCACCCACTTCTACATCCTCGGTGGACCCGACTTTGTGATGGGGCCCGAGGCTCCCCCGGCCGAGCGGAACATCCTCGGCATGATCCACAAGCTGGGTGTCGACGTCGGCAAAACGGTCATCGGTGCCCGCGCTGCGGCTCACGACATCGTCAAGACGCTCGGCGGCAAGACGATCCACATGGTCACCTCCATCGCCGGGGGGGTCACCAAGGGCCTCACCGAGGAGGAGCGGGAGGGCGTCGTCGCCAAGGCCGAGCAGCTCATCGAGTTCGGCAAGTTCACGATCGAGATCCTCAACGACGTCGTGCTCGGCAACCCCGCCTACTTGGATCTGATCCTCTCCGACACCTACACCCACCGGTTCCACTCGATGGGGACGGTCGACGCCAACAACCACGTCAACTTCTACGACGGCATGGTGCGGGTGGTCGATGTGGATGGCGCCGAGATCGCCAAGTACCACCCGCGGGACTACCTCGATCATGTGTCGGAACACGTCGAAACCTGGAGTTACCTCAAGTTCCCGTTCCTCAAACAGAAGGGATGGCACGGGTTCGTGGACGGGGCCGACAGCGGCCTTTATCGGGCGACGCCGCTGTCGCGGCTCAACGCCGCCGACGGCATGGCCACTCCCCTCGCCCAATCGGAATACGAGCGCTACTTCGAAACCCTCACCGGAGACCGCAGTGGGCGAACCCCGGTCCATCAGACCCTGGCTACCCACTGGGCGCGGGTCGTCGAGCTGGTCTACGCAGCCGAGCGCACGCTGCAGCTGGCGACCGACGACGAGATCACCAGCGACGAGATCAGAGTCGTCCCGACCGCGATCCCCACGGAAGGCGTGGGCGGTGTCGAGGCTCCCCGGGGGACCCTGACCCATCACTACATCACCGATGAACGCGGCATCCTCCAGAAGGTCAACCTGATCGTGGGCACCACCAACAACCACGGCCCGATCAGCATGTCGATCAAGAAGGCCGCTCAGGGCATCATCAAGCGCGGCGTCGAGGTCACCGAGGGTGCTCTCAACAAGATCGAGATGGCTTTTCGTGCCTACGACCCGTGCTTCGCCTGCGCCACCCACAGCCTGCCGGGCGCCATGCCGCTGATCGTCAGGGTGCGGGCCCCCGACGGGACCATCCTGGCCGAAGCAGGGCGTTGATGCACGAGTACTCGCTGGCCGCCGAGATAGTCGACATCGCCCTGCAGACGGCCGGTGATGCCCCTGGTACGGTCACGACCGTCCACGTCACGGTGGGCCCGGGAAGCCATTTCGAGGGGTCGTCGCTGAGCGAGGCGTTCGAGTTGGCCGCCACCGGCACCCGCGCCGCGGGGGCGAACCTCGAGGTGACCATGGGCCCGGCCGGCACCGGCGGGGTGGCGGTAACCGCCATCGACCTCGCGGACTAGCCGGGAGGGGCGCTCTCCAGTCCGGCCACCTCGATCTCCTCGAGCAGCGCGATCGTCTCGAGGGCGTCTTCCTCGCTGAGACGGTGGATGGCGAACCCGAGGTGAACGAACACGTAGTCGCCGGGACCGACGTCGGGCACGTAGGCGAGGCACACCTCCTTGACCACTCCGGAGAAACGGACCCGGCCCATGGCGACCCCGGTGTCGGTGGTGTACGTCTCGGTGACCTGTCCCGGCAAGCCGAGGCACATGGCGGCAGCGTACGAAACCTGCCGCCGGCGGCAAGGGGCGAAAGGCATTCAAGAATCGCTGCCCGCTTCCCGCTGCGCGACAGGACGTTGCCGGTTTCCGGTTTTCAACAAGAACGGAGATCGCGGTTTCGCAGAGTCGAAAGACCTGCCCTACCCCACCAGGGGTGGGGTAGAGTGGTGCCATGCAGCCTGACCACAAGACCTCGGCGCTCAACCGTCTCAAGACGGTGCGGGGTCACCTCGACGGGGTGATCGCCATGGTCGAGGACGACCGGTACTGCCCCGAGATCATGAAACAGGTCTCGGCGCTGCAAGGCTCGCTGGAGAAGGTGAATCGAGTGCTGCTCGAGAACCACGTCGAGACCTGTGTGCTCCACGCCGTTGCCGAGGGCCGCACCGCTCAGATCGTCGACGAGTTGATGGAGACGCTGCGTTACACGCCGGTTGCCACCGGCCCGACCCACGAGGAAACCCATGACTGAGACCACGATCGCCGTACCCGAGATCCACTGCATGCACTGCAAGATGTCCATCGAAGGCGCCGTCGCCGGGGTGGCCGGCGTCGAGACCGTCACCGTGGACGTGCCCACCGCCCAGGTAGCGGTCTCTTTCGCCGAGCCGGCAACCATGGATGCGATCGTCGCCGCCATCGAGAGCCAGGGGTATGAGGTTCCGAGCAATTAGCAGTTAGCAGTTAGCAATTAGCGGCATGGTCTTGCGGGCAGCGGGCAGCGGGCAACCAGCCGGGTAACGGGTAACGGAGGAACGTGAGTACCAAGACGACCGACCCCCTGATCTTCGACGTCGAAGGCATGACCTGTGCGTCGTGTGCCTTGCGCATCGAACGGGTGCTCTCCAAACAGGAGGGCGTGAGCTCCGCCGTGGTCAACTTCGCCGGCCAGGAGGCCCGGGTGGTGCCATCGGGGCCGGTGGACCTCGAGACCCTGCGGGCGGCGATCGACCGGATCGGATACCACGCGACGTTGGTCACCGCCGATACCGAGCGAGACAGCTTGGCCGATCGGTACGGCGAGGAAATCCGCTACCAGCGGCGCAACGCGTTGGCCGCCGCCGTCTTCGCCGTGCCTGCCGTCGTCCTCGCCATGTTCGGCCCCGATGCATCCTGGGTGGGACCGGTCGTGTGGGCCCTGGTGACTCCGGTCGAGTTCGTGTTCGGCTGGCAGTTCCACCGGAACGCGGCAATTCAGCTCCGCACTGGCGGGGCGAACATGGACACGCTGGTGTCATTGGGCACGCTGGCCGCATACCTGTACTCGGTGTGGGCGCTCTTCGCCGACCAGCCGATGTTCTTCGAGTCGGCCGCCACCATCGTCACGTTCATCCTGCTCGGCCGGTTCTTCGAGGCGAGGAGCAAGGGAAGAGCCTCCAGTGCCATCACCCGCCTCCTCGAACTCGGCGCCAAGGAGGCGCGGGTCCTGCACGACGGCGCCGAGGAGACGGTTCCGGTCGACACGCTCCGCCCGGGCGATCGGATGGTGGTGAGACCGGGCGAGAAGGTGCCCACCGACGGCCGAATCGTCGAGGGGGGATCGTCGTTCGACGAGAGCATGCTCACCGGGGAGTCGGTGCCGGTGGACCGCGGAGCCGGAGACGAGGTGTTCGGAGCGACCATCAATCAGCAGGGCCTCGTGGTCGTGGAGGCGACGAGAGTCGGCTCCGAAACCGCCCTCGCCCAGATCGTGAGACTCGTCGAAGACGCTCAGGCGACCAAGGCCCCCATCCAGCATCTCGCCGATCGAGTCGCCGGAGCCTTCGTCCCGGCCGTGATCATCATCGCGCTGATCACGCTGATCCTGTGGCTCGCGCTCGGCGGCACGACTGTGGAAGCGATGAAGGCCGCGGTGGCGGTCCTGATCATCGCCTGCCCGTGTGCCCTCGGCCTGGCGACGCCCACCGCGATCATGGTCGGGGGCGGCCGCGGCGCCGAACTCGGCGTGCTGTTCAAGAACGCCGAGGTGTTCGAACGGACTCGCGACATAGACACCGTCGTGTTCGACAAGACCGGCACCCTCACCCGTGGTGCGATGACCCTCGCCGATGTGGTGACCGACGATCCGAACGCCCTGCGCCTCATCGCGTCGGTGGAGTCGGGAGGCGAGCACCCGATCGCCCGCGCCGTCGCACTCGGCGCCGAGGAGCGGGGCATCACCCTTGCCCGGCCAGCCGGATTCGAGAACCTCCCCGGCCGTGGCTTGCGCGGCACCATCGACGCGATCACGGTCACCATAGGAAAGCCCTCGCTCATGGATGAGACCGGCCTGCTCATCGCTCCGCGGTACGCCGAAGCCCTCGCCGACATGCAACGCCGGGGACTGACGAGCTTCCTCGCCGGGTGGGACGGCGAGGTCCGGGCGGCCCTGTCGGTGGCCGACTCGATCAGGCCCGGAGCCGCCGAAGCCGTCAAACGACTGCGCACCCGAGGCGTCGAGGTGACCATGCTCACCGGCGACAATCGCAGGACCGCCGACACGATCGCGGCACAGGTGGGAATCACTGCGGTGATCGCCGGCGTCCTCCCCGGCGGCAAGGCCGACGAGGTCACCCGCCTGCAGCGCGCCGGGAAACAGGTGGCATTCGTCGGAGACGGGGTCAACGACGCCCCCGCCCTCGCCGCCGCCGACCTGGGCATGGCGGTCGGCACCGGATCCGACGTCGCCATCGAATCGGGCGACATCGTCCTCATGTCCGGCGACCCGGCACTGGCCGACGTCGCCCTCGGCCTGGCCGCCGCGACCTTCAAGGTGATCCGCCAGAACCTGTTCTGGGCATTCGGCTACAACGTCGCCGCCATCCCCCTCGCCGCGGCCGGTCTGCTCGACCCGATGATCGCCGGCGGGGCGATGGCGCTATCCAGTATCTCGGTGGTGAGCGACTCGTTGCGACTCAGGCGGTATCGGGCGTAGGCGGCGCGCGACGTGCGATTCGCAGTTGGTGATTGGTGATTAGTGATTCCTAGTTGGTAACTCGTCACTCGTAGCTCGCAGCCCGTAGTTGGCAATTCGCAAGACTCCTG
>Ga0154791_119_pt3 | contig 14861 bp, 18 predicted proteins | sample Rifle2008BG16ft_FD_105799 | JGI IMG/M metagenome (GOLD analysis project Ga0154791, IMG submission 105799) | Actinobacteria bacterium RBG_16_68_21
CTGCGGCGGCGGCGACATGGGAGGCCTCGCGCCAGGCGGCCCCGAACCGGGCGATGTCCACGGCGAGTCCCAGCATGAGAACCCCGCCGAAGAGGAGCGCCACCACCGTCAGGTGGGCGGCGCCGCGATCAGCCGTCACGCCGGGACCGGTAGGGGGAGACCGGAACCGACTCGGTCACCCTCACCGATATCGTCACCCGGCGGGCAACCGGATGGGGGAGCGCCACGTCTACCGACACCGCGACTACGGCGCTGCCGGCCGTGGTCTCTGCCGAGATCTCCGATCCGGTCAGGGCAAGGACGCGAGCACGCGCCAGCGCATCATCCGTTTCCCAGCCGCGGGCGATGGCGACGGCACCGGTGCGTGCCGCCTCCCGGGAAGACTGGCCGGCATCGATGATGCGACCGGCGGCGCCGGCGGCGGCGGCGAGCACCACCACGATGGCGCAGCCGAGGACCAGGTCGGCGGCGAGGACCGAGCCCCGGTCACGGCTCGAGGACACGGGGCACCTCGGCGCGAGCGCCGATCCAGATGCTCTTCAGCACCGGTCCGGGGGGATTACAGCGGAACCGGGTCACCGCGACCACCGACCTTCTGGTGACCCGCACCTCGGCGGTGATCTGCTCCGCCCCGGGGATGAGCAGGCGGATCTCCTCGGCGAGGGCCTGGGTCTCGCGGTCCGCCTCGGACTCGGCCACGACGGTGCGGCGTGCGGAAGCGGTGACCGCGGCATCGGCCGCGGAGCGAGCGGTCATGGCGGTGGCCACCTGGACGATCAGGAGGAGTAGGAGGAAGGTGGCCGCCATGGCGGCCACCTCCTCCAACAGCACACTCCCGCGATCTCCTACGAGAAGAAGCCGGTCAGTTGGCCGGCGATCGAGTCCCACAGGTTGCCGGCGGCCGATCTCACCTGGGGCAACAGCAGGGCGATGACCAGCACGGCGATCGCCGCCATGCCGAGCCACTCGATGGTGGTGACCCCTCGGTCGTCGCGAAGGCGACGCAGCAGATTGCGAAGCAAGTTTCCATCCTTTCATGGTGTCGTGGACAGGGCGGAAAGCCCCGCCAGGGTCGGGTACATGAGGAAGAGGAGGGTCACCGGGATCATCAGGGCCAGGATCGGCCCGTAGGTGGTGAGTGCCCTTCTTCCTCCCTCGGCGGTGAGGTCTCTGGCGAGGGCAGCCCGGTAGTCGATTGCCAGCTCGGTGAGGGCAGCGGCGAGGCGGCCGCCGGTGCGGTGGGCATGTCCCAGAAGGTCGTAGAGACGGGCTGCCTCGGGGTGGACCGTGGTAGCGGCGGCATGGCGTAGCGCCCCCTCCAGTCCGTCGGAGGCGAGTTCCAGCGTCGTGGTGAGTTCCTCGGCGGCGACCCCGCGGGCGAAGGCGACGAAGCGGCTGATGGCGGTCGCCACCGACTCCCCGGCGAGTACCTGCAATGCCAACGTGTCGGCGACTGTGGGGAGCTCCTGGACGAGGCGGGCCGCCCGCCGTTGCCGTCGGGTGCTGCCCAGCGCCCGATAGACCAGAGCGCCGGCGAGAGCACCGACGACGGAGAGGGAGATCATCTGACCGGGTGCGGCGGTGAGGGCGGTGAGGCCACCGACCGTGAGCCCCACGACGATTGGGCGCACCGGGATCGCCCGCCGGCGGCTGAGCCGGGGAGGTGGGGTTTCGCCGACATAGGAACCGGGGTCGACCCGGCTGTGATGCACAGCAAGGGCCAGGAAGAACACCCCCGCCCCGATGAGCGCCGCGGTCACCCGAACAGCCTCGGGGGTTGTGACAACCGGGCCGCCCGCTGCGCCAGCACGTAGCCTCCAAGCGTGGCGATGAGGCCGCCAACGACGATCAGCGATCCGGTCGGCGACGAGAAGGACTGCGATGCGGTGGGGTTGGTGGCCACGCTCAGGCCGAGCATCGCCCAGGGGGCGACGAGGGCGACCCCGGCGGTCAGCCGCTGCTCGGTGAGGGCGGCGTCGTGGGCGGCGCGGAGGCGGAGCTCGTCGCCGACCGATGCCGCCAGTGCTGCCAACACCACGTCGACGTGACGACCTCCGATCTCGGCAGCTGCGGCGAGGGTGGTGAAGATGCGGTCGGCGAGCGGGTCGGCCCACGCGGCCCGTGCCTCTGCCATGGCCCGATCGAAGGGCATTCCCGGCCCGGTGACGACGTCGCCATGCCGTCCGCCGAGATGGCTGGCCGCCGCCCTGGTGGCGTCGGGGACCGAGGCGCCGGCGGAGATGCGGCTGCGCACCGCCGCCAGGAAGTCGGGCCACCGGGAGGCGGCCCGGGAGGCATCGCGGCGGGAACGGGCTCGGGACGCCATCACGGGCAGCGGCGCCAGAAGCACGCCGGCGGCGAGGGCGATCGCTCCAGGTGCCCCGAGACCCGCCGCGAGCATGGTCGCCAGGAGGCCGGCGAGCGCCGCGGGAGCGAACTCCACCGGGATCCGGGGAATCGCGATCGTGGCCGGAAGGGGCCGCACCCCCAAACCGAGTACCGCTCCCCCGGCGCACACCACGGCGAACGCTCTCATGCCGCGTCTCCAGAGCGGCGGTAGCGGTACTCCGTCCGGAACTCACCGTCCGTGACGCCGGTCACCCGCACCACCTCGTCCACAAACCTCCCCGAGGGAGTCCTACGGAGGAACACGATCAGATCGGCCACCGAGGCCAGCGCCTTCTGCACGTAGTCGACATGCACGTTCTGTCCGGCGAGCACGCAGTAGCCCACGATCTTGTGGAGGGCATCGACCGCGGAGTTGGCGTGAACGGTGGCCAGTCCGGAGCATCCGGCGTTGAGCGCCAACAGGAGATCGAGAGCCTCGGCTCCCCGCACCTCGCCCACAACGATCCGGTCGGGGCGCTGTCGAAGAGAAGAGCGAACCAGGTCGCGCAGGGTGATCTCGCCCCCGCCGTCGAGCCCGGCATCCCTGGTCTGCATCTGGGTCATGTCCGGCAGGTCGGCGGAGATCTCGAACACCTCCTCGCAGGTGACCACCCGCCGCTCCGGGGGCACCTCGGAGAGCAGGCAGTTGATCAGGGTCGTCTTGCCGGCGCCGGGCGCCCCGGCCACGAGAACGGTGCGATCGGAGTGCATCGCCGATCGCAACTCCTCGGCGACCGCGGCGGGCATCGATCCCAGATCGATCAATCTCCCCAGGCCACCGGCGGCGAGCACGAACTTGCGGATCTGGACGTTCATCCGTGCCGGATGGGTGACCGGAGGGCCGGTGATATGGACCCGGCTGCCGTCGGCGAGTTGCGCCGAGACGATGGGGCTGGCGAGGTCGAGCCGGCGCCCGGTGCCGGCGAGGAGCCGATCCACGAACGCCCGCAAAGAGTCGGTATCGATCACCTCGGGGAGGAGCCGCTTCACCCCCTCCCTCACCACGAAGGTGCGCCCGCCCCCGAGCACGATGACCTCCTCCACGAGGGGGTCGGCGAGCGCCTGAGCGAGGAAGCTCACTCCGCTTCCACCAGCAAGGGAGCCAGCAGTCCGAGGATCCGGCGAGGGGGAGCGGCGCCTCGTCGCGCCGCGCTCACCACGTGGCGGGTGGGGGGAATCAACACCGCCGGGTCGAGGCCGGTCCACCGTCGCACCGCGATCCGCACGTCTTCCCGCAGCGAGGGGATCACCCGGTTGACCACCGCCAGCGGAGGTGGCCCGGACCACTCGGCGGCGACACCTGCGGCGCGCACGACTCCGAGGGGGGACCCGTCGATCACGATGACGGCGTCGGTGGCGCTCTTGACGATTTCCATTCCGGCGGACCAGGGTCCGGTGTCGGCGACCACGCAGGCGTTGGCCCGGGCGGCGTCCACGACGTCGAAGACCGGCTCGGACCGGAGGGAGGGCTCTCCGGGGCGGTGTGCTCCCGGCAACACTCGAAGCCGGCCGATCGGGTGGAGGCAGTCGTCGGGTACGACACCGCCGGCGTGCACTCCGTCGACGGCGTCGGCCAGATCGGGGCGGGGCGGTATCCCGAGGCGGACCGCGATCCCGGGAGCCGGGTCGGCGTCGACGAGCACGGTGGGTTCACGGCCGGAGACGATCCAGGCGAGGGCGATTGCGACCTCGGTCCGGCCGGGGGCGCCGCGGGCCCCGGTCACCGCGAAGAGCCGGGCGACGGGATCGGAACGCTCGGCCGAAGGCTCGAGGAGCCTGATCTCGCGGAGCATCGCCTCGGCGGGGAGGTCGTCGGCGAGGACGAGGTCGGCATGGGCTCCCTGGAGCCTGGCCGCCGCCGGACGGTCACCCGCCGGGTGGATGCCGACCACCCGGATCCCGAGGCGCTGCCACGATGCCAAGCGGGCCGGCGTCGCCCAGGGCGTCTCGGAGCCGACGGCGACCACGTCGAGCTCGTCGACCCTGTCGGATATCTCCGAGGGGAGGAAGGCGCGCAACACGAGCCGGACGGTTGCGGAAGCCCGGGCCGCGGAGACCAGCCTGGCTTCCCACTCCCGGGCGGAGAGCACCGTGGCGACGCGCAGGGTCATCGCGCCCGCCGCACGAGATCGATCGACCCGGTATGCATCGCAGAGATGATCTGCTGGGCCAGCGGTGCGTCGACCGCCAGCAGCACCGCAACGTCGCTTCCGCCGAAGCCACCTCCGCCGGTGTCGGCATCGATCACCGAGATGCCGGCGGCGATGCGACTGGTCCCCTCATCGTCGCTCACGTACACGTCCACGAGATCTCCCGGCCGGAGATCCCCCTGGGCGGCATTGCCCGGCTCGAGTGTCACGGCGAGGGCGTCGGCCTGGCCGGCCTCGCCGGGGGCGAGCATCGACCACAGGATCGGGCTTCCCGCCTCCAGAGGAACGGACAGGGACCTGCCGGCCAACTCGGCTCGCTGGTCGGCCGGCACCAGGCCCTCGAGGGGCTCGACCGAGCGCTCCTCGATGGGGAGATCGTCCAGGGGGATCCCCGGTGGCAGGAAGGCCCCGGCGACGAGGACCGGGATCCGTTCGACGGGACGGGTCAGGGTCATGACCGCCAGCGCCGCAGCCAGCGCCAGCACTCCGGCGATGGCGAACCTGGCGTCGATTCGAAGACGCCGCCTCAACGGTCGACCTCGATGCCCACCACCTGGGAGAGCAGGATCAGCCGCACCCTCCCGTCGCAGGAGATCTCCAGGTGGTCCACACCGACGGCCGTGATGACGCCGACCTGGGTGGACCCGTCGGTGGTCGTCACCTCCACCCGGTCGCGGCGATCTTCGGCGGTGAGCAGCAGGTCGCGTACGGACCGGCTGCGCCTGGCGGCCGCCCGGGCCGCCTCCATCTCGGCATCGAGCGTGCGGTCCATGCGCTCACGGAGGATTCGGCCGATGTGGACCAGATCGGGATGGCCGTTCGGCTCCAACGCGTCCCCTTCCACTGCCGTCGGGGGAGGTCCCGCCGGGAGGCGGGTGACGGTGCGCCGACTACGTATCAGCCATGAGGGGCGGACTCAAGGGGGTCGCCGAACCATTGATTTCGCGAACCGGGGCGCGCCAAAACAGGGCGCGGGTCGCCGAGGCGTCGCCGCCTCAGTCGACCTTGAACACCTGGTCGTGCTCGCGCACCCGGTCACGCACACGCAGGCCGATCTGGGCCCCCGGGTCGACGTGTTCCACCGCGTCGTGGTCGATCTGGATCGATTCGACCGGTTGGACGAAGTCGGTGGTTGCTCCATGGAGGTGGATGGTGTCACCCACCTCGAGGGGCTTGGTCACGTCGATCCCGGCGACTCCGATGTGCCCGTAGTAGTGGGTGACGGTGCCGACGAGTGTCTCGGGCATTGCGGCCTCCCATTACCGCTTACCTACATGGTGGCTCCCGGCAGGTGCCATGAGCAGGGCACAAATCCCCTCCAGCGCGGCCGCTCAGAAGACCCGGGTGTGTTCCGCAGGCTGGGTGAGGCTCAACGAATCGGACCAGCGGGTCCACGGGCCGACGATCACCATGCCGACCACGGTGTCGCCGCCCCTTCCCTTCGCCTGGTACATCAACTCGTCGGCGCCGGAGATGAGCGCGTCCACCGTGGAGGGAGGGAATCGATAGGTGGCGATGCCGACCGAGGTGGTGATCGGCGTCGCGTCGACGGTGCAATGCTCATAGATCAGCTTGCGGACCCGATCGACCACGATCATCGCCTCGCGGGCATCGGTGTCGGGGAGCAGCAGCACGAATTCGTCGCCCCCCATCCGGCACACGATGTCGGTGCCTCGCACCGCCCGGGACATCGTCTCGACGAACTCCGAGAGCAGGCCATCTCCGAAGGCATGGCCGCGAGCGTCGTTGATCTCCTTGAAGTGGTCGAGGTCGAAGTAGGCGAGGCTGATCGCTCCGCCATCCCTTCCGGCCCGGAGGCGTTCCCGCTCGGCCACCAGTTGGAAGGCGCGGCGGTTCATGGCGCCGGTGAGCGGATCGACCATGGCCATCCGCTTCTGGTCCACCAGCGCGTTGCGCAAGGATCCGAGCAGGGCGGCGACCAGCACCAGGACCCCCAGGCGGGTGGTGGTGTTCCACAGCGCCGACATGGGGAGTTGACGCACTTCGACGACGCTGGCGAGAAGACTCTGCGCGGCCGCCAACCCTGCCACCAGCACCCCGTGACGCCGGGTGCCCGCCCAGGTGACCGCCATGACCGCGATCACGTACAGCAGGGACACATCCACGATCGGTCCGGTGGCCCAGTCGAGGGTGGCGATGGCGCTCACCAGCACCACCCCGAGCAGGATCGGGATCGCGTTGGGGAGTCGCCGGATCAATCCGATGCGGACGATGGTGTGGTCTGTGGTGTCGATCGATGCGGTCATGTGCCGGGAGCCCTTTTTCACCTGACTAGTCCATCGGCACTAGTCATCCCGTTCTGAAGGGGAAAGGCACCCCCGGTAGGCTTCACGACCGTGGTCCATCCCCTTGTTGAAAGCTGGCATGCCGCCGCCCGGGACCTTCTTCCCCCCGGTGCCGAGGTCTGGGACGGGCACACCCACACGGGCAGCGCCGACCCCGACGGGTTTCACAACACCGATGCCGCTCTCCTCGGCGCACTGGACCGCGCCGGCCACGCCGGGGCGGTGGTGTTCACCAGCGCCGATTCCCACGGGTACCGGGCCAACAACGAGCGGATCCTCGCCGAGGCGGCCACCTCTGGGGGGCGGCTGATCCCCTTCGCCCGACTCGATCCCAAGTCGGCGGCGGTGGCCGATGAGGCGGCGCGGTGCCTGGGGGACGGTCATCGGGGTTTCAAGCTCCACCCCCGCGCCGAGGGGTTCACCATCGACCATCCCGGGGTCGCCAAGGTGGCAGCGGTGGCCGCCGAGCGCAAGGTGCCGATCGTGATTCACGCCGGCCGGGGAATCCCACCGCTCGGCGAACAGGCGCTGACCCTCCTGGACGATCACCCCGGCCTGGTCATCATCCTCGCCCATGCCGGCATCAGCGACCTGTCCTGGATCGCCCGAGAGAGCCGCAGCCGTCCCGGCCTGATGTTCGACACCTCCTGGTGGAATGCCGCCGACCTCGGGTTCCTCTTCGCCAACGTCGATGTGTCCCAGATCGTCTACGCCTCCGATATGCCCTACTGGGATCCGCAGGTGGCGGCGACGCTGACGGCGCGTTCGGCGGTGCAGGCGGGGCTCACCGGCCAGGCGATCACCGCCGTCTTCGGGGGCAATTTGAAGCGGGCCCTGGACGGGCGAGCCCGGTCGGCGCCGCTCGGCTTCGGACTGCCCGGATACGCCGACCCGATGCTGCTCCGGGTCGCCGCCAACCTGTACACCGCGCTCGGAACCGTGTTCAACGGCGCCCTCATGATCGAGGGAATCGATCTGGCGGTGCGAGCCGCCGAGACCGGGCCCACCCCCTACGCCGGCTTGCTGCGAGCAATCACGGTGACCGTCTCCGCCGCCGCTGATCTGGGGGACGCCCACCCCTTCGAGGCAGCCGGTCTGCTGATGATCGCCTGTTCGGCGGCGCTCACCCCGGCGGCCCCGATCCCCGACCTCGGCTGGGTCACAGCCTGATCAGCCCGGCCGGGGTCGGTGAGAATCGGCATGCGTCGAAGTAGAACGCGCCCAGCTCCTCCTCGAAGTCGACGTGCAGCCACTCGCAGCCGGCGTCTCGGGCGCGATCGGTGGCGACCTCCACCAGCCGCGTTCCGACACCCTGACGGCGGGCTCGCTCGGCGACGACGGTGTCGAGGATGAAGGCGTGGAGGGCGCCATCCCAGGCGACGTTGACGAAACCGATGAGGCCGGTTTCGTCACGGGCGCACACCCACCCGAGGCTGTGGGCGGTGACGGTGGCCTCCCAGTCGGCCGTGTCCAGAGGCGGGTGGCCGAAGCCCTCGGCGTGGAGCTCCTCGAGCTCGGAGTTGGCGAAGTCGCCGCGCCATTCGACCTTGAAAGGCATGGAGCTGGAGCGTAGGGGTGATCCAGTCGGTGCCTGGAAGAAAACCTTCTAGGAGATCCTGGAAGAAGCCGATGGTTGATCCGGGCGCGACCGGGAGGCGCAGATCGTCCCTCGGAGGGTGTCCCCGACAAGATCTCTCGCGTCGCGTGTCGGTCGAGTGAAGCCCCCACCCGGGGGCTTCACTCGTTGGCCGGCTCCCTTCCGTGTGCTGCGGCGTGCCGGTACCCTGACCTCGTGGAGCGGATCATTGTCGACCTCGCCAAAGACTGGCTTTCGGTGGCCGACGTCTGTGAGTACATGGACGTGTCGCCGTTCGTCGTCACCCGCGTGCTGCGCTCCGGCGAGCTTCCCGCAGTGAAGATGGGCCGGGAGTGGCGGGTGTCGCGCGTGGACTTCGAGGACTGGCTCAACGCGCAGCGGTTGGCGGCCCGGCTCGACAGTCCCCAGGCGAAATGACCACCCCCGCGGTCACCCCGGTCGAGACACCAGGCACCGACCAACGGAACGAGTTGGATCAGGTGTGGCAGGTGGTGGTGTGGAACGATCCGGTCAACTTGATGTCCTATGTCGTGTGGGTGTTCCGCAAGCTGTTCGGTCATCCCGAGACCGAGGCGACCCGCCTGATGCTCCAGGTACATCACGAGGGGCGGGCGGTGGTGTCGAGCGGACCGCTGGAGAAGGCCGAATTCGACTGCCACCGGCTTCACCATCACGGCCTCTGGGCAACGCTGGAGCGAGTGTGACCGAACCTTTCGTCCGCACCGGGGATGGAGTGAGAGTTCACCTCTCCAAGGCCGAGATCGCAGTGCTCCGGGGACTCCCCGAGGTGATCGCCGCCGACGGGGATGCCGGGGGCCGTCTCGACTACCGGGCGCATCCCGATGACCCGACGGCGGAGGCTCGTTACCGGGATCTGATCGGGGAGGACCTGAACCGTCTTCGGGCTGCCGATCGTCGTGCCTTCACCAGGGGTCTCGGTCGGGGGGAGGTGACCGTGGAGGACGCCGAGGCGTGGATGCGGGTGGTCGGGGAGGCGAGGATCGTACTCGCCGCCCGGCTGGGGATCACCGACGACGGCTGGGAAGACGACGCACGTACCACCCGCGATCCCGAGATGGCACTCCTCGCGTACCTGGGCTATCTACAAGACGCGTTGGTGACGGCGCTGTCGTAGGCTCGTTGCTCGTTGCTCGTTGCTCGTTGTTCGTTGTTCGTTGTTCGTTGTTCGTTGTTCGTTGTTCGTCCGTCGTCGCTGGTGCTCCCTCCTCAGGTCTTTCCTCACCCCTCAGGGGGGAGTACCCGGCGAAGCCGGGGGAGGGGGGTCTGTCTCCCAGACCAAACGCGTCCGGCCTTCTTCTACCCGAGCGCAGGGAGGGGGAGGCGTTCGTCTCCCCGAGCACACGCGTTCACCCTCAGCGGACGTACCCCCTCCGTCGCCGAGCTGCGCTCGGCGCCACCTCCCCCTGAGGGAGAGGAGAAGAAGGGTGGGTCTTCTCTCCTCCCTCATCTTCTCTCCCCCATCAGGGGGGAGTACCCGAGCGCAGCGAGGGGGAGGGGGGTCTGTCTCCCAGACCAAACGCGTCCGGCCTTCTTCTACCCGAGCGCAGGGAGGGGGAGGCGTTCGTCTCCCCGAGCACCGACGGCCGATCCACCTCCCCCTGAGGAGGAGGAGATCCCTCCTAGATCCCCACCGTGGCGGCGGCACTCACCAGGTCGGCGCCGAGGAACTCCGCCACCGCCTCGTTGGTCACGGCGCCCCCGGCGACGTTGAGGCCGCCGAGCAGCTCGGGGTGGCCGAGCACCGCGGGGCGCACGCCGTCGGCCAAGGCCACCACGTAGGGCAGGGTGGCGTTGGTGAGGGCGTAGGTGGCGGTGTTGGGCACCGCTCCGGGGATGTTGCCCACCGCGTAGTGGAGCACGCCGTGCATCTCGTAGACCGGGTTGGTGTGGGTGGTCTCGTGGGCGGTGGCGATGCAACCACCCTGGTCGATGGAGATGTCGGTGATGACGCTGCCGGGACGCATCGCCGCGACCAGGTCCTCGCCGACGACGATCGGAGCCCGGGCACCCGGGACCAGCACGGCGCCGACCACCAGGTCGGACTCGGCGACGAAGTGCTCGACGGCCAGCACCGACGACTTCACCGTGTTCAACCGACCCCAGCGAAGCTCGTCGAGGTGCCGCAGCGGGGTGACGTTGAGGTCGAGAACGACGACGTCGGCACCCATGCCGACGGCGATCATCGCCGCATTCCGCCCGGCCATCCCGGCGCCCAGCACGGTGACCTTGGCAGGAGAGACTCCGGGCACTCCGCCGAGCAGGACTCCGCGCCCGCCCCGGGGCCGCTCCAGGTAGTGGGCACCCGCCTGCGCCGCCATCCGGCCGGCGATCTCGCTCATCGGCGCCAGCAGGGGGAGGGTGCCGTTGGACAGCTGCACGGTCTCGTAGGCGAAGGCGGTGGCGCCCGAGGCGATCAGGCCCTTGGCCTCCTCCGGGTAGGCGGCGAGGTGCAGGTAGGTGAAGAGGATGTGGCGCGGCTCGAGCATGGCGATTTCGGATGGCTGGGGCTCCTTGACCTTGACGATCATCTCGGCCCCGGCGAACACGTCGGCCGCCGTGGGGACGATGCGCGCCCCCACGGTCTCGTACGCCTCGTCGGTTATCGACGATCCGAGCCCGGCACCCGATTCCACCAGAATCTGGTGGCCGTGTGCCGCCAACTCCCGCACCCCGACGGGAGTGATCGCCACCCGGTACTCCTCGGTCTTGATTTCCCGCGGTACGCCAACGATCACCGTGCCTCCTTGGCAACAATTAGTCCCAAGATTGGCACGCCGAACCCGATTCGTCGCATCGGGAGGAAGAGTCAACCCAGCCCGGCGTCCATCCGATAAGCCACCATGGCCCGGCGGACACCTCGGCGCCCCGAACGCGTGTCGATCGGGGCCACCAAGAAGCGTGGGCGGCTCGCCGCTCTGACCCTCGGCGTCGGCGTGGCGATCGTCGTCGTATTCGCCCTCGTCTTCTCGATCGCTTTCGGCAGTAGGGGCGTCGCCGCTCATGCCTCGGCGCTGCACAACGCCGACGAGGCGATCCGCGCCGCCACCATCGCCCGGTCGCAGTCGGGATTGGCAACCCATCTGAGCATCCTCGAGCGGGACTTCGAGTTCGACGCCGGGAACGGCATCGACCTGTCGATCTCGGAGACCAAGCTGGCCCTGCGCGATCTCGCGGCGGCGATCGACGGGATGAGTGACGCAACCGGCAATGTGGACGTTCGGATCCAGTCTTCCTCCGCGACCTTCGCCGCCACCGTCCAGGGTGTTCTCGACCTGCTCGAGGTCGGCGACGTGGACGGGGCCGAGGTCGCCGCGGTGGCATCCCTCGACCTGCATTTCCGGTCGGTGATCGGTTTGGTGGTGGTCGAACGCGACCACGAGGCCACACAGGTTGCCGCCGCCAACGCACTGATGGGGCGCATCGGGGACATGGCCCGCTTTCTGGTCGCCTTCCTGGTTCCCACCGCGGCGATCATCCTCTATCGGGAGCTGTCGCGGCGTCAGCAGCGGCAGCGCGACCTGGAGGTGCGCCTCGAGACCGAGAAGGAGCTCAACAAGGCTCGCGACGAGTTCGTCGCCAACGCATCGCACGAATTGCGCACGCCCCTCACGTCGATCTTCGGGCTGGCGCACTTACTCGAAGAGGATCCGGCGCTGCAGGCCTCGGAGACCGCTCCGGAAATGGCGGGCATGATCATCAGCGAGACCAACGACCTCTCGCGGATGGTCGATGACCTGCTCACCACGGCTCGGCTCGATGCGGGCGCCTTGCACTATCAGTTCGAGAACATCAACGTCCTCGACGAGGCCCGCGAGGTGGTCGACCCGATGCGGCGTTCCGGGGCCCAGATAGCTGTGGACTGCCAGCCGGCCCTGGTTCGGTCCGATCGGCTCCGCCTCCGCCAGGTGGTGAGGAATCTGATCTCCAACGCCAACAAGTACGGCGGACCGACGGTGCGGATCGTCGGCCAGGTGGTGTCCGGGTGGTACGAGATCCGGGTCGAGGACGATGGGGACGGCATCCCCGAAGAGCTCCACGATCGTCTCTTCCAGCGGTTCCTCCACCAGGGCGATCTTCCGCTGGTGTTGGGATCGGTGGGTTTGGGGCTGTCGATCGTGCGCGCTCTCACCGAGGGCATGGGCGGGGCGGTGTGGTACGAGCGGCGCGGCGGGTGGACCAGCTTCGTGGTGCGCATCCCGTTGGCGACCACCGACGACCGCTCGCTCTACCGGGAACCGGGCGAGGCAGCCGCCGCGTTGGCGCCGGCTAACGCTCGTCGGGCGTTCCGGTCCGTGATCGGGCGGTGACTAGTCACCGGTGATCTCTACCTCTACGACGAGGAACTGGGGCGGATCACTTGCCCCGCTTGGTCCCTCGCTCGGGGGCGGAGATGACCTGTTCAGCCACCGCAGTGGCCGGCCTCGGCCTCCAGGGTGGCGATGCCTGGGTCGAACGGATGGGTCGATGATGTCCAGGTCACCGCGAACGACCCGGGTTGGTTCACCGGCGCCTGAGAGCAGAGCGAGTGGGATAGGAGTCGGGGGCAGCGCCCCCGACTCGCGTCCGAGGGGGTTGTCCCACCAAGTCATCCTGCGGGACTAGTCAGTTTGCTCAGGCGGCGGGTAGCGCTCGGGTTGTAGCCGTTCTTGGCCGAAGAAACCCATATGAACCGGCGGCGAGTGCGGCTTCGCGCGAGAGCTCGGGGAGCCCCATGCTCCCGGTCGCGCTCCACAACCGACAACGCCGATCGAAGCGGCACTGGCTTCGCCGGGGCCGTCCGGAAGGCGCGCTCGCGGTCCCGGCCCGCTCGTCTTGCCAGGGCCCTGCTTGTCATCTTCAGCGCGGCCCTGGTCGGGATCGCGGTGCTTGCGGTATTGCCGCCCGCTCGGGCCGCGGCCAACGGCACCTACGAGGACTCGTTCCCCTCCTCGGGGAGCTTCACCGGCAACACCGGGACGCTCTCTTGGTCGGGACCGTGGATCGAGATCGGGGAGGCCGACGGGGCAGGCGTAGGCGTCGTGTCCGTCGGGTCGTGGGCACTGCGCTGCTCGTCTTCGAACTGCCTACGGATCAACGACCAGTTGGCGGGCACGAGGGTTGGTGCCCAGCGGTCCGCCGACCTGTCCGGCGCCGGGGCGGCGGTGCTCACCTTCGACTACGCCCTCGAGCAGGACAACCCGGGGGGCACCTTCTTCGACCTCGAGGTCTCGCCGACCAGTTCCGGGCCGTGGACCACCCTGGCCAGCTACGAGGTCGTGGCCAGCGTGAATGCACCAAATCCCCAGGCCTTCGACGTCACCCCCTACATCGGAGCAAACACCACGATCCGGGTCACCTCGAGCGCCGCCAACCACAGCGACGAGATCTACCTGGACAACGTCCAGATCGAGGCGGTGCCGGCGTCGGACGTCGATCCCGGGATGTGGTTCAGCATCCGGGACGACACCACCACCGGGCCGCCGGGGGTGACCAGCCTCAAAGACGGTGCCATCGCCTCCTTCGGGCCCCCGGGCGTCAACTATGAGCCGGGAGTCACGTCGGGGACGTTGACGACCGTCGCCGACTGGGACGCCGTCTTCGGCAATGTGGACGTGGCCGGCCTCCACCTGGTGGCGACGACCATGACCATCGGGGGGTCGGTCACCGTGCAGCCGGGGGACCTGCTGTTCGGGCTGGACGGCGACGTGACCCTCACCGGCACCACCGGGTCGGTCGTCTTCCAGAGGAACGACGTGGGCCGCTTCCGGCCCACCGTCCCGGGGGACTACACCTCGGGCTCGTTCGCCATCGTGCTGGACAACCCGCTCGGTGCCGAGCTGCGCGGCCTGACCCTGGTCGAGCAGTCGACTCAGGTCGGCGAGGTCACCCTGCCCGCCGGGTCGTTCCTCCTCGCCCGAGCCGGTGCAGGCGAGCACCAGGACGTGTGGAGGTACGTCCCCACGTCGGCCGGGGAGGGATCGACCACGGGCACCACCACCAGGCTGCTCGAAGGAACCGAGATCGGGTACAGCGACCAGATCTGGGGGATAGAGCTGGTCGAGGACGGATACGGGTGGCCGTTCCCCCGCGGGGCGATCGTGCTGGCTCTCGAGTCCGACGCCGTCATCACCGGGACCGCGGTTGACCGGCACAGCCTGGTGAGCCTCCTCGTCGCCCGGACCTCGGTGTCGTCCACTGCCCGCGTCGAGGCCATTGTCGCCTGGTCGGGAGGCGATCTCGGCTTCAACGAAGACAAGGAGCGCCTCGACGCCTTCACCTTCGGCAGGGTCGATGTGCCCCCGGTGTTCGACCAGGATCTCGGGGATCGGACCGATGCCGAGGGCGACCCGTTGTCGTTTTCGGCAGCGGCCACCGACCCCCTCGGCGACACCCTGACCTATGGAGCCACCGGGCTCCCCC
>Ga0154791_118_pt1 | contig 14787 bp, 13 predicted proteins | sample Rifle2008BG16ft_FD_105799 | JGI IMG/M metagenome (GOLD analysis project Ga0154791, IMG submission 105799) | Actinobacteria bacterium RBG_16_68_21
GGCTACCGGCTACCTGCTACCAGCAAGAGAAGAGACCAAGACCATGGCCAGCGACAAGCGACCGCCGATCACTCTTGCGTGTGAGGTCTGCAAGCGGCGGAACTATGTGACCACCAAGAGCAAGGCGAACACCCGGGAGCGGATCGAGCTGAAGAAGTACTGCCGGTTCTGCCGGGAGCACACCGCTCACAAGGAAACCCGTTAGTCGGGGACCGGGATGCCCGGCCTCGTGGATCTGGTCGGTCGGAGCTTCGGACCACATCCGGTCGACGTCACTCCTTCCCGGGTCAGGGATCTCGTTGCGGCCGTCGGCGACGACGACACCAGGTGGGAGACGCACGTCCCGCCCTATTTCGCCAACGCGGTCCTGTTCGCGGCCGCCCCGTCCTTCCTCGAGGACGAGGCGGTACGCCCATTCACCCGTGCGCTGATCCACTCCGAGCAGTCGTTCACCTGGTACCGGCCCCTGGTGACGGGTGATGCATTGGACGTGCTGGGCCGCGTCGAATCGGTGCGGGCGCGAGGACCCCTTCACCTGGTGAGCTTCGCCGTGGAGGCAGAGTCCGGGGACGGGCCGTGGATCACCGGTTCCTCCCTGTTCCTGATGAGTGCCGAGGCTGCCGGGGAGCCCGATGAGGCACCCGAACCCCCGACCGCGCTCCGCCCACCGGTCGATCCGATGCCGGCCGCGCCGCTTCCTCTCCCCGGTGAGCGGTTGGCGACCCTCCGCGTCGGAGCCTCGCGCGCCGACCTGTTGGAGTACGCCAGTGCCAGCGGAGACTGGAATCCGATCCACTGGGATCATCGGGCGGCCCGGGCGGCAGGACTGCCGGGAACGATCGTTCACGGATTGCTGATGAGTGCGTGGATGATCCGGGCGGCATCCCGACTCGCGCCGGGGCCGCGCCCCCTGGCCACGATGCGAGCCAGGTTCCGCTCCCCGCTCCGGCCCGGCATCGGGGCGGAGCTGGGAGGTAGTGTGCTCGCCGTGGAGGATGACGGCGCCGAAATCGATCTCACCCTCGGCTCCGGAGGCGACTCCATGGTGACTGCCCGCGTCCGGGTAACTCGATGACGGCCGGTGGAGTCCAACGCGATGAGAGCGAGCTCGTCGAGTTGGCTCGTCGCGGTGACGCCGATGCGTTCGGCGAGCTCGTCTGGAGGTATCGGGACACCGTGTACACACTGGCCGTCCGCCTCGTCGGTCCGGACCTTGCGCCGGACGTGACCCAGGAGGCGCTGATCCGTGCCTGGCGAGCGATGCCCCGCTTCCGTGGCGATGCCGCCCTGGGAACCTGGTTGCATCGCATCACCGTCAATACGGCATGGACACTGCGCCGCCGCGCCACGCGCCACGAAACCCAGCAGTTGGACGAGACCCTGGTCGATCCCGCGGCCGGCCCGGAGCGAGCCGGGGAACTCGCCGAGATGCGGGCACAGCTGGGATCGGCGATTGGTCAGTTGACGCCCGGACAGAGGGTCGTACTCGTATTGCGGGACGTATACGGCTGGAGCCACGCCGAAGTGGGGCGCGAACTCGGAATCACCCAGACGACCGCAAAGGTCCGACTTCACCGGGCGCGCAAACGTCTGCGCGCTCTCCTCGACGAGGAGTCGCCATGAGTCCCATCACCTGCCGCCTTGTTTCGATGATCCCACCAGACATGCCGCTCAACCGGGTGCTGCAAGCCCACCGGGATCAGTGCAGCAACTGCCGGACGGACGTCGTTCGGTCGACAGGGGTCAGCCGTGACCTCTCGACGCTCGGCACCGAGACGCTACGCGCCCCCGAAGGCCTGGCTACCACAGTCATGTCCCGCCTGGGAGAGCAGGACGGCACGGATCCGCGCCAGACCCTGGTCGTGCGGCTGGCGGTCAAGTACTCAGCGGTGGCCGTCATCGGTTTGGCGACCGTCGCCGCATTGATCGCGGGAGTGATCTCTCGGCGGACCCGGAGGGGTTGAGTCCCGCCATCGCCCCTTCACCGGCGCAGCGGCGTCGCCAGTTCCTCCTCTTGTTACAATGCGCGCCGTTCGTCCCAGGCTTTCGCGCGGGTTCGAACACCCCAAAGGGGCGTAGCTCAATTTGGTAGAGCACTGGTCTCCAAAACCAGCGGTTGGGGGTTCGAGTCCCTCCGCCCCTGCTCTCCCGGAGTTGCGGGATCGAGGCGGGTGCGATTCGCCCGATGACCGGTGACTTGAAGCGAGGACGGAAAGAGACATGAACCGAGAGTTGCGGCGGCTGCAGGAGAAGGAAGAGAAGCGGGCCAAGGACCGGCGGGCCACGATGGTGCAGACCCGTCGCCGCAAGGAGCGCGTCGGGTTTCGGCAGTTCCTCTCCGAGGTCAGAACCGAGCTCAAGCGCGTCGCCTGGCCCGGGCGGCGGGAGACGATCACATTCACCGTCGTGACTCTGGTCACCGCGGGCTTCGTCATGCTCTACACCTTTGGCCTGGACCTGACCCTCAAGCAGAGCATCTTGCGACTTCTGGAGCTCCGGTGACCGACTTCGAGCAGGTGGAAGAAGTGACGGAGCCCGGCGGAGCGATCACGCAGATCGCTGGTCCCGAGTCCGAGGCTGCGGCGACTGCGCTTGCCACCGAGGATCCGCCGGGAGTCGGCGAAGTGGCGGAGGTAGCGCCGCCGGCGAGTCCCTACGACCTGCCCGGCTCCTGGTTCGTCATCCACTCCTACAGCGGGTATGAGAACAAGGTCAAGGCCAATCTCGGAACCCGGATCAGGTCGATGCACATGGAGGAGGCGATCTTCGACATCGTCATACCCATGGAGGACGTGGTCGAGATCAAGAGCGGTCGCAAGGTCACCGTGCCCCGCAAGCAGTTCCCCGGCTACCTGCTGGTCAGGATGTATCTCGACGACGATTCGTGGGGCGTGGTGCGAAACACGCCGGGTGTCACCGGGTTCGTGGGGTCGGGGACCAAACCGACGCCGCTCTCACGCCGTGAGGTAGAACGCATCCTCGGGGTGCGCAAGGATGAGGAGAAGAAGGCTCCCCGCTTCAAGCCGGACTGGGAGGTCGGGGAGACGATCCGTGTGACGGACGGGCCGTTCGCCGATTTCAATGGAGTCATCGAGGACATCAACGTCGACCAATCCAAGGTGAGGGTGTTGGTCGACATCTTCGGCCGGGAAACCCCGGTCGAGCTCAATTTCGAGCAGATTCAGAAGTTCTAGGAGGGATGATCGGTCATGGGTCGTAAGAAGGTTGCCGCGCTGCTCAAGCTGCAGATCCCCGCCGGGCAGGCGACCCCTGCCCCTCCGGTGGGTCCCGCGCTCGGTCAGCACGGAGTCAACATCATGGACTTCGTCAAGGCCTACAACGCGGCGACGGAGAGCCAGACCGGCACGATCGTCCCGGTTGAGATCACCGTCTACGAGGATCGCAGTTTCACGTTCGTGACCAAGACCCCGCCGGCGGCGGTGATGCTGCGGCAGGCGGCCCGGGTCGAAAAGGGCTCGGCCACGCCGCACACGGTGAAGGTCGGATCGGTTACCCGGGCACAGGTTCGGCAGATCGCCGAAACGAAGATGGTCGACCTCAACGCCAACGACGTCGATGCCGCCGTCAAGATCGTCGAGGGGACTGCTCGTTCGATGGGGTTGACCGTCGGCGAGTAGCAATAGCAACAGGCAATGCGCAAGCCGTTGAATTGAGAACTACGAACTGCGAATTGCGATGGAACACACCGGTGGAAGGGGCCCCGCCCCGTTGACCACGAGGAGACAAACACAAATGGGTAAGAAGCAGACCGATGCAACGGCGAGACTCGATCGCGGCAAGTTCTACCAACCGGGAGACGCGCTCGACCTGGTGAAGGCGACGGCCACCGCGTCGTTCGACGAGACCGTCGAGGCGGCATTCTTCCTCGGCATCGATCCCCGGCAAGCCGAGCAGGCGGTTCGCGGCACGGTCTCACTCCCGGCGGGAACCGGCAAGCAGGTCAAGGTGCTCGTGTTCGCCGACGGTGATCAGGCCAAGGCGGCCACCGAGGCGGGCGCCGACTATGTGGGTGGTGCGGACCTTGCGGCGAGCATTCAGGCGGGCACCCAGCCACTGGACTGGGACGTCACGATCGCAATTCCGTCCTTGATGGCCGAGGTCGGCAAGCTCGGCAAGGTGCTCGGCCCACGCGGTCTGATGCCGAATCCCAAGGCGGGCACCGTCACCCAGGACGTGGGCAAGGCAGTCACGGAGTTCAAGGGGGGACGCGTCGAGTATCGCAACGACCGGTTCGGGAACGTTCACGTCGGTATTGGAAAGGTGTCCTTTACCGGCGAGCAGCTTCGGGCGAATCTCGCCGCAGTAGTGGACGAACTGAACCGGGTCCGCCCGGCGTCGGCCAAGGGACGGTTCATCCGCAAGCTCACCGTCGCCGCCACCATGGGTCCTGGCGTCAAGGTAGATGTCACCGCGCTCGACACCCTCGAGCCGGAGGCGTAGGAAGAAGCTTCCGGCAACCCGCTTCCGGCTCCCCGCAAGAACCGGATGGCCAGCGGAGAAGCGGGCAGCGGAATTCTGCGGGGGCACCAGCGCGGCATCGACCCTGAGGCCGACGACGGGCCAGGTGTCGCCGGTCGTCGCCGGGAGTCGACCGGGGGTAGGTCCGATCGACGGTTCCCGGCGAGGGTGCGCTCTTGGGGACGGTGGTGGTTGGTCCCCTGCGCCGATGCCCCCGCCCGACCAAGTCTGCCCTGTTGGAACGGCGATGTCCACCGGTAATCGCGGCGCCGCCGGCGAGCCGACCCGGAGGAGCGGCTCATGAGGCACGGACCAGCCGACAGGGCGGGGCGTTGACCAGAATTGCCAACCGGGAGAACACCCCGGTACCCTCCCGCCGACAACTGAACCGACCAGAGACCGCCTGGCCCCCTCGGGGACAATGGCCCACCGGCCGCCGGCGCAGGTTGCGAAGAGGATTCTTTCGCTCCCGCGTGGTCTCGCGTCGGGAGCCTTTCAATTCGGGGATTCGATCCCCGTGACGACGTTAGGAGAAGGCCAATGCCACGACCTGAGAAGGTCCAGGCGGTCGCCGACATATCGGAGCGGCTCTCCACGGCTCAGGCGGTCTTCGCCGCCGAGTACGCCGGGCTCTCCGTGAAGGAACAGCAGCAGCTCCGTCGAGCCCTGAGGGCCGCCGACAGCGAATTCCGGGTCTACAAGATGACCCTGGCGCGCCGGGCGGCGTCCGACCTGGGTTGGTCGGATGCGCTCGATCTCCTGGTCGGTCCCACGGGACTGACCTTCGCCAATGGGGACGCCGCTGCGGTCGCCAAGGTGCTACGCGATTTCGCCAAGGACCACACCAAGCTCGTCATCAAGGGAGCGCTGCTGGGCACGGAGGTGCTGCCGCCGGAGAGAGTGAGTGAACTCGCCGACCTCGAACCGCGCGAAGTGCTGCTGAGCAGGATCGCCGGTGCCTTCAAGGCGCCGATGGCATCAATGGCGGGGCTGTTCGCCGCGATGCCCCGCAACCTGGCCACGATGATCCAACAGCTGATAGACAAGACGGCGCCGGTCCCGGACTCCGCCGAGGCGACAGCGCCCGCCGTCGCAGAGGCGGTGATCGTGGAAGAGACGCCGCCCGAAGGCGCGGCGAGCCTCGCCGGGACCACGGCCGAGGCCTCCGAGGCCAAACCAACCATCACCGAGAGTCCGGCCGATGAGGCTGAGATCATGGAGACCACCACTGAGAACACGGCCGCGCCGGCCGAGGAGGAATAGACATGGCTACGAAGATGAGCTCCGATGAGCTGCTCGAGGTGTTCGCGAACATGACCGTGCTCGAGCTCTCCGAGTTCCTCAAGCAGTTCGAGGAGAAGTTCGATGTCACCGCCGCCGCACCGATGGCGGCCATGGCGATGATGCCCGCCGGGGGCGGCGCCGCTGCCGTCGAGGAGGAGCAGGACGAGTTCGACGTCATCCTGGTCGCCGCCGGGGACAAGAAGATCCAGGTGATCAAGGAAGTGAGAGCGTTGACCAGCCTGGGCCTTAAGGAGGCAAAGGCTTTGGTGGACGAGGCGCCGAAGCCCGTTCTGGAGCACGCCTCCAAGGAGGATGCCGAGAAGGCGAAGGCCATCCTCGAGTCGGCCGGGGCGAGCGTAGAGATCAAGTAGGCAGGGTGCCGGAGCTTGGCCTCCGCGAGAACCATTCGGGGGCGGGCTTGCCCGCCCCCGAATCGCGTCCCGACTCGCACCCGCTGCCGGCGACCCGCCTGAAGAGTTGTTTCAGGACTTCTCTTCGTCTTGCGGGGGGCGGTAGCGGGCAGCGGGCAGCGGCTCTGAGCGCTTGCGCTCAGAGCCCGAAGAAGTGCAATCCGAGCCAGACCCATCCGGTGACGATTCCGATGCGTCCCGTGCGGGTACGCATTGCCCGACCCAGGGTGCGGCCGAGCGAGGCAACCTGCTGCGGTCGTGACAGGGCAACGAGCTCGACGGTCAATCCGCCGATGGCGATCAGCCCGTAGATGGCGAGGGAGATGTCGTGGCTGCTCATCGATCCAGGAGGTAGGCCCCGAAGACCATCCAGACGAAGAGCCCGAACGATCGACCGAGGTGGCCGTTCAGCACCGTGTCCGAGAGGACGCTCAGGGTGGGATGGTCGTAGGAAGCGATCGTGAGACCGGGTTGGAGGAGCAGGCTCGTCAGCTCGAATAGACCGAGTGCGACGAACACGACCATCCACGCGACCACCAGCCGACGGGCCAATCTCGGCCCCGGATCGCGGTGGTGATCGCCGCGCCACGCCACGGAGAGGGCGGTGACACCCGGGACGAGAACGCCGATCGTCATCGGCCAGGTGTAGCGCTCGAAGCTTCCCACCACGATGGCGAATGCCCCGGCGAGAGCGAGCGTCGCCACCACGGCGCCGAGCCGGCGGCGCGAGCCCTCCCGCTCGCCGCTCGTCTCGGCGTCGTCCGGGAACACTGCCAGGAGCACGCCCACCGACACCAACAGCACCGCATCGACGGGGTTTCCGGAGATGGCGTCGAACACTCCGGCGACGATGAGGATGAAGACCACGAGCATCGCCTGGCGTGTGCGCAGCAGCGGCCCGAAGTTGACGGCCTGCACCGCGGAGTCGAGGCGTTCGGACTCCAGAGCTCGCCGCTCGGTCATGACGGGATTCTGGCACGCGACAACAGGTCGGGAACCGTGATCGCTCCCGGGGCGCCCGGGGCACACCCCGGCCGGAAGTGCAATAGGGCCCGGACGACGGGAAGCCTTGACCGTCGGCCGACCGGTCGGTACATTGACCCCGAACGAAATAGAGGAGCCCCTGGGTTCTCGCTGAAGCCGGCTTTGCCGAGCCGGGATAGCCGCGTGCTATCCTGGTGTTTCGTCGTCTTCGGGTCTTCCGGGGAAACGCCCTGAGCAGAACCACGATTGTTGTCCGGCCCGCCCATCTAAACCGAGGAGGAAGCGCTGTTGGCTCGTGCGCGCACCGAGCGGATCACGTTCGCGAAGATTCCGGAAGTCCTTCCCCTCCCCGACCTGCTGTCCGTCCAACACGATTCCTTCGGCTGGTTCCTGGAACGCGGCCTCAAGGAGATTTTCGAGGAGATCTCTCCGATCGAGGACTTCACGGGCACCCTCGCCCTGGAGCTCACCGACCACCGGTTCGAGAACCCGACGATGTCGATCGAAGAAGCGAAGGAACGCGACTCCAACTACTCGCGTCCGCTGTTCGTGACCGCCCGGTTCATGAATCGCCAGACCGGGGAGATCAAGGAGCAGCAGGTGTTCCTCGGCGACTTCCCGATGATGACTCCCAACGGAACATTCATTATCAACGGCACCGAGCGAGTGGTGGTGAGCCAGCTGGTTCGATCCCCTGGCGTCTACTTCGATCAGACACCGGACAAGACCTCGGACCGGGACATCTTCAGTGCGAAGGTGATTCCGGGGCGGGGTGCCTGGCTCGAATTCGACATCGACAAGAAGGGAACACTCGGCGTCCGCGTCGACCGCAAGCGGCGCCAACTCGTCAGCACCTTCCTGCGCGCCCTCGACTTCGCCCAGTCCAACGAGGACATCGGTGCCCTCTTCGAGGATTCCGCCGTGATCCGCAACACCCTAGAGAAGGACACGACGGAGGATCGTGAGGAGGCGCTTCTCGACCTCTACCGCAAACTGCGTCCCGGTGAGCTCACGACGATCGAGTCGGCGCGCGGGCTGATCAACACGCTGTTCTACAACCCGAAGCGCTACGACCTGACCCGGGTAGGTCGCTACAAGATCAACCAGAAGTTCGGTCGCGAGAACACCGACCTCGAGGACATCGAGCTGTATCGCCGCGACCAGCTGGGATTGCTGTCCCGGGAGGACATTCTCGAGACGATCCAGTATCTGATCCACCTGCACGAGGGTGTCGCCGGGTACTCGCCGGACGACATCGACCACTTCGGGAATCGCCGGGTCCGGACCGTGGGTGAGCTCATCCAGAACCAGATCCGCGTCGGGCTCACCCGTCTGGAGCGCGTTGTGCGGGAGCGCATGACCACCCAGGATCCTGAGGCCATCACCCCGCAGAGCCTGATCAACATCCGCCCGGTGGTCGCGTCGATCAAGGAGTTCTTCGGCACCAGCCAACTCAGCCAGTTCATGGACCAACCCAATCCGCTCGCCGGCCTGACCCACAGGCGCCGCCTCTCCGCGCTCGGGCCGGGTGGCCTGTCTCGCGAACGGGCGGGATTCGAGGTACGCGACGTCCACTCGTCGCACTACGGACGGATGTGTCCCATCGAGACCCCCGAGGGTCCCAACATCGGATTGATCGGGTCGCTCGCTTCCTACGCCAAGGTGAACCGGTTCGGGTTCATCGAGACTCCCTATCGGCGGGTCGAGGCCGGACGGGTCACGCAGAAGATCGACTACCTCACGGCGTACGAGGAGGAGCGATACGTCATCGCTCAGGCCAATGCCCCGCTCCGGGAGGACGGCAACTTTGCCGCCGACCGCGTGCTGGTGCGGCGCAGCGGGGGCGACGTCGACTACGTCCGGCCCAAGGAAGTCGACTACATGGACGTCTCGCCGAAGCAGGTCGTGTCGGTGGCGACGTCATTGATTCCGTTTCTCGAGCACGACGATGCCAACCGCGCCCTCATGGGCTCCAACATGCAGCGCCAGGCAGTCCCGTTGCTGCGTGCCGAGGCGCCGTTGGTCGGCACCGGGGTGGAGGGCCGGGTGGCCTTCGACTCGGGCGACACGATCATCGCCGAGGAGGATGCCGAGGTGGCGGAGGTCACCGGACAGCGGATCATCGTCAAGGTGGGCAACAAACGCACCGAGTATCCGCTGAAGAAGTTCGTTCGTTCCAATCAGGGCACGAGCATCAACCAGAAGCCGCTCGTCCGGGAGGGCGACCGGATTCGCAAGGGGCAGGTGCTCGCCGACGGGCCATCCACGGATCAGGGCGAACTCGCCCTCGGCAAGAATCTGCTGGTGGCGTTCATGCCGTGGCGGGGCCACAACTTCGAGGACGCCATCGTGATCTCCGAGCGGTTGGTGCGCGACGACATCCTCACCTCGATCCACATCGAGGAGTACGAGATCGAGGCCCGGGACACCAAACTCGGCGCCGAGGAGATCACCCGGGACATCCCCAACGTCGCCGAGGAAGTGCTGCGCGACCTCGACGAGGAGGGCATCATTCGCGTCGGTGCCGAGGTGGGACCGGGTGACTACCTGGTCGGCAAGGTGACTCCGAAGGGCGAGACCGAGCTCACCCCCGAGGAGCGGCTGCTCAGGGCGATCTTCGGCGAGAAGGCCCGCGAGGTGCGGGACATGTCGCTGAAGGTGCCTCACGGCGAACAGGGCAAGGCCATCGACGTGAAGGTGTTCCGCCGGGAGGACGGCGACGAGCTGCTTCCGGGGATGAACGAACTCGTCCGGGTGTACGTCGCCCAGACCCGCAAGATCGCCGAGGGCGACAAGCTCGCCGGTAGGCACGGGAACAAAGGCGTCATCGCCAAGATCCTGCCCGTCGAGGATATGCCCTTCCTCGAGGACGGGACCCCGGTGGACATCATCCTGTCGCCCCTCGGCGTGCCCTCCCGGATGAACCTGGGTCAGGTGCTCGAGACCCACCTGGGGTGGGCGGCCGCCCGCGGCTGGGATGAGTTCAAGGGCGACACCGCCGCCGCCGCCGGCGCAGAACCGTGGTCCCGGGTGGCCACCCCGGTCTTTGATGGGGCTCGTGAGGACGAGATCGGCAAGGTGCTCGCCAACTCCCGGGTCAACGAAGACGGGCAACGGCTCATCGACGGCCATGGCAAGGCGACGCTGTATGACGGGCGCGACGGCCAGCCCTTCGACCAGCCGATAACCGTCGGCTATATCTACATCCTGAAGCTCCTCCACCTCGTCGACGACAAGATCCACGCCAGGTCGACGGGTCCCTACTCGATGATCACCCAGCAGCCTTTGGGCGGAAAGGCGCAGTTCGGCGGTCAGCGATTTGGCGAGATGGAGGTGTGGGCACTCGAGGCATACGGAGCCGCGTATGCCCTCCAGGAGCTGCTCACGATCAAGTCCGACGACGTGCGGGGCCGGGTCAAGGTGTACGAGGCAATCGTGAAGGGCGAGAACATCCCGGAACCGGGAATCCCCGAGTCCTTCAAGGTGCTCATCAAGGAGATGCAGAGCCTCTGCCTGAACGTGGAGATGCTCTCCGCCGGCGAGGAGGTCGAGCTGCGCGAGCTCGACGACGACGCCTTCCGCACCGCCGAGTCCCTCGGCATCGACATCTCCCGACCGGAACGCGCCGATTGAACTTGAAGATCGATGATGGGTTCGAGACGAGACCACTGAAGGAGTGCGGGTGCCCCAATACTTCGACGAGCTGAAGATCAGCCTCGCCACCGCGGACCAGATCCGCGCGTGGTCGCACGGCGAGGTGAAGAAGCCGGAGACCATCAACTACCGGACCCTGAAGCCGGAAAAGGATGGCCTGTTCGACGAGCGGATCTTCGGACCCACCCGCGATTGGGAGTGCTACTGCGGGAAGTACAAGCGTGTGCGGTTCCGCGGAATCATCTGTGAGCGGTGCGGAGTCGAGGTCACTCGGTCGAAGGTCCGTCGCGAGCGAATGGCGCACATCGAGCTGGCTGCTCCCGTGACCCACATCTGGTACTTCAAGGGTGTCCCGAGTCGGCTGGGCTATCTGCTGGATATGTCCCCGAAAGACCTCGAGAAGGTCATCTACTTCGCCGCGTATCTGATCACCCACGTCGACGAAGAGAAGCGGCAGAAGGACCTCCCGGAACTCGAGGAGGCGATGAACGAAGAGGTGAATATCGTCCATCGCGAGTTCGAGGAGTGGAAAGAGGCCCGTCTCGAGCGTCTCGAGCGTGAACTCAAGCAGATGGAGGACGGCGGGGCCAAGGGACAGGAGTTGTCCGCAGCCCGTCGCGAAGCCGAACGGGAGATCAAGGATCGACAAGAGCGATCCGAGTACGAAGAAGAGCTGGTTCGCGAGGCTTTCGAGTTCTTCCGCACGATGAAGGTGCGCGAGCTGGTCGAATCGGAGCAGCTGTGGCGTGAGGTCCGCGATCGGTACGACACGTACTACGAGGGCGCCATGGGGGCCGAGGCCGTCAAGGCGCTGCTGGGCCGGCTCGATCTCGACGCCGAGATCGTCAAGCTGAACGAAGACCTCCTCGGCAACTCGGCGCAACGCCGCCAGCGCGCCACCAAACGCCTGAAGGTGATCACGCCGTTCTCGCAGGGAGTCAACCAGGTCCAGGCGATGATCCTCGAAGCGGTTCCAGTCATTCCGCCCGATTTGCGCCCGATGGTGCAGCTCGACGGAGGTCGATTCGCCACCAGCGACCTCAATGACCTGTATCGCCGGGTGATCAACCGCAACAACCGCCTCAAGCGTCTCCTCGACCTCGGCGCGCCGGAGATCATCGTCAACAACGAGAAGCGCATGCTGCAAGAAGCAGTGGACGCCTTGTTCGACAACGGACGGCGCGGCCGTGCCGTCACCGGGCCGGGCAACCGTCCGCTCAAGTCGCTATCGGACATGCTCAAAGGCAAGCAGGGACGGTTCCGTCAGAACCTGCTCGGCAAGCGCGTCGACTACTCGGGTCGTTCCGTGATCGTGGTGGGACCGCAGCTGCGGCTCCATCAATGCGGCCTGCCCAAGGCGATGGCGCTCGAGCTGTTCAAGCCCTTCGTCATGAAGCGGCTCGTCGATCTCGATCTGGCCCAGAACATCAAGGCGGCAAAGCGAATGGTCGAGCGGCAGCGCCCCCAGGTCTGGGATGTGCTCGCCGAGGTGATCCAGGAGCATCCGGTGCTGCTCAACCGTGCTCCGACCCTGCACCGCCTGGGGATCCAGGCATTCGAGCCGGTGCTCGTAGAGGGCAAGGCCATTCAGATCCACCCCCTCGTGTGCGAGGCCTTCAACGCGGACTTCGACGGAGACCAGATGGCGGTGCACCTGCCCCTGTCCGCCGAGGCGCAGGCCGAGGCCAGAGTGCTGATGCTGTCCACGAACAACGTCCTGTCGCCCGCCAGCGGGCGGCCGATCATCACGCCGAGCCAGGACATGATCATCGGCATCTACTACCTGTCGGAGGTCGTGCCCGATGCCGTGGGAGCGGGCCGGGTATTCGGGAACCTGGACGAGGCGCAGATGGCCTACGACATCGGGGACCTGAGCGTCCACGCCCCGATCAGGCTCCGCGTCGGGGAGCGGGCGGGCAACCCCGACCTGTACGCGGAGTTGCGCGATCACCTCGGCGAGCTGATTCCCGCGGAGCCCGTGGACGGCTCGGTTCCCACCGAGACGACGTTCGGTCGAGCCCTGCTCAACTCGGCGCTCCCCGCCGACTTCCCCTACATCAATGGGATCGTTCTCAAGAGTGACATCCGCACGCTCATCGAAGAGGTCATCGAGCGGTACGACAAGTCGCAGGTCGAGGCCGTTCTCGACGGAATCAAGGATCTCGGCTTCCAGTTTGCCACTCAGGCCGGACTCACCATCGGCCTCGAGGATGTCAAGACGCCTCCCGAGAAGGCGGCGATCCTGGAGCTGTTCGAGGAGCGCGCCGCCAGGGTCGAGGACAACTTCCAGAAGGGCATCATCACCGACGACGAGCGGCGCCAGGAGCTCATCGAGATCTGGACCGAGGCCACCGACAAGGTGAAGGAAGCTCTCGAGGTGAGTCTCAAGGCCGATCGCTTCAACCCGATCGACATGATGGTCCGCTCCGGCGCCCGCGGGAACATCATGCAGGTCCGGCAGATCGCCGGGATGCGCGGCCTGGTGGCCAACCCGAAGGGGGACATCATCCCCCGGCCGATTAAGGCGAACTTCCGCGAGGGACTGTCGGTGCTCGAGTACTTCATCTCGACCCACGGCGCCCGCAAGGGTTTGGCCGATACCGCGCTCCGTACCGCCGACTCGGGATACCTCACCCGGCGCCTGGTGGATGTGTCCCAGGAGGTCCTCATCCACAGCGATGAGTCCGAGGATGCCGGCATCGTGATCACGGTGCGCGAGGGCGGTCAACCGATCCGCCATCTGCGCAACCGGGTATTCGGGCGCATCCTCGCCGAGGACGTCAAGATCGGCCGGACGCTGCTGACCACTCAGTCGGGCCGCAAGCTGCGGGCCGGCGAACTGATCGATCGCGAGGCGATGATCGCCATCCAGGGTGCCGAGGAGATCGAGGAAGTGCGGGTGCGCTCCCCGCTCACCGATACCTCGCGCTACGGCATCAGCGTCGCCTCCTACGGCCTGAGCCTGGCGACCGGACGAATGGTCGAACCGGGCGAGGCCGTCGGGATCATGGCCGCCCAGTCGATCGGGGAGCCGGGCACCCAGTTGACGATGCGCACCTTCCACACCGGGGGAGTCGCCGGCGAGGACATCACCCACGGGCTACCTCGTGTCACCGAGTTGTTCGAGGCCCGGTCCCCGAAGGGGAAGGCCCCCATCTCCGAGGTGGGCGGCGTGGTCAGCGTGGTCGACGACGAGGAGGGTCGCAGGATCGTCATCGCCGCCAAGGAGGGTGACGTCTCCTATCCGATCTCCCGGCGGGCTCGCCTCAAGGTACGCGATGGTCAGGAGATCGACCCCGGTACGCCGCTCACCGAAGGGCCGCTCGACCCCAAGGAGGTCCTCGAGATCATGGGCGTACGGGCGGCACAGAAGTACCTCGTCGATGAGGTGCAGGAGGTGTACCGCAGCCAGGGTGTGGACATCCACGACAAGCACATCGAGGTGATCGTCCGTCAGATGCTCCGCCGGGTGCGCGTGGTCAATGCCGGTGATTCGTCGTTCCTTCCCGCCGAGTTGGTGGACTCCCAGACCTTCCGAGACGCCAACCGAGAGTTGGTGGCCGAGGGGAAGAAGCCGGCAGAAGGCCGACCCGAGCTCATGGGGATCACCAAGGCGTCGTTGGCCACCGACTCGTGGTTGTCGGCTGCCTCCTTCCAGGAGACCACCCGGGTTCTGACCGAGGCCGCTCTGCAGGGTCGATCGGACTTCCTGCGCGGCCTCAAGGAGAACGTGATCATCGGCAAATTGATCCCGGCGGGGACGGGCGCGGATCCCTATCAGGTGGTCCAGCCGTCACTACCCGACGCCACGGTGGTCACCGCACTTGGTCTCTTCGGCGAGTCGGCTCCGGAGTCCGAGAAGGACTCGTTGCCGGCCAATCCGGCGGAGTGGCTGGCGTCTCTGGGGACGCAGGACGACGCCGAGGAAGAGGAGTAAGGGGTTCCCGTTTAGAACGTGCTCTCTCGGCCCGCCGAT
>Ga0154791_104_pt2 | contig 13645 bp, 11 predicted proteins | sample Rifle2008BG16ft_FD_105799 | JGI IMG/M metagenome (GOLD analysis project Ga0154791, IMG submission 105799) | Actinobacteria bacterium RBG_16_68_21
GTCAGACCGGGCATGGCGGCTTCGCCGGCCGCTCCGGTGTACCGCTTCGGAGACTGTGGGATTCCCAACAGCACGGAGCTCGACATCGGTCTCTCCGTGGGTTGGGGGGACAGATACGGGTGGGACTTCCACGGGCAGTTCATCGACGTGACGACGGTGGCCGACGGCGAGTATCTGTTGTGTCTCAGCGCGGACGCCACCGGCGCGTACGTGGAGCGCAACGACGACAACAACGACTCCTGGGCGGAGATCACGATCGCAGGCGACGCGGTGACCGTGCTCGCCAAGGGTCGCACCAGCTGCTCGACGCGATTAGAAGCGATCGGCTAGGCAGCGCCTCGAGAAGGGTCAGGCATCGGCGCGCAGGCACTCATCGATCTCGCGGGCGGCGCGCCTCCCGGCACCCATGGCCAGGATCACCGTGGCGCCGCCGGTGACGATGTCACCCCCGGCGAACACGCCCGGCTTGGTGGTGGCCCCACTCTCCGGATCGACGACGATCGTGCCCCGCGACGTGTGGTCCAGATCCGCGGTGGTGCGGCGCAGGATGGGGTTGGGATCGTTGCCGATCGCCACGATGGCGGCCTGGATCTCCTCGATGAACTCGCTCCCGGGGATCGGCTCCGGCCGGCGTCGTCCCGAGGAATCCGGCTCGCCTTGCGCCATTACCACCAACCGCACCGCGGTTAGACGACCCTCGTCGTCGCCGATGAACTCGATCGGGGCCAGCAGCGTCATCAGCTGTACGCCCTCGTCTTCGGCGTGGTGGATCTCTTCGCGGCGTGCCGGCATGTCCTCGATCGTCCTCCGGTACATGATCATGGCGTCGCTCGCGCCGAGGCGGAGGGCGGTCCGTACCGCATCCATGGCGGTGTTGCCTCCTCCAAACACCGCCACCCGCGCTCCCTGGAGGTCGTACACGGGGGTGGTCGCGCCGGGCCGGTATGCCTTCATCAGGTTGACCCGGGTGAGGAACTCGTTGGCGGTGGAGACCCCGACCAGATCCTCGCCGGGGATGTCGAGGAACCGGGGGGCTCCGGCGCCCGATCCGACGAACACCGCATCGAAGCCCTCGGCATGGAGCAGGTCATCGATGGAACCGGCCATCCCGATCACGGCGTCGGTCTCGAGGCTGACCCCCAGTTCACGGATCCGTCCCACCTCGGCGTCGACCACATCGCGGGGAAGGCGGTATGGCGGGATCCCGTAGGCGAGCACCCCGCCCGGCTCGTGCAGGGCCTCGAAGATGGTCACCTCGTGGCCCATCCGGGCCAGATCGGCGGCGCAGGTGAGCCCGGCCGGCCCCGCCCCCACCACTGCCACCCGGTGTCCGGTCGGGGTCGGCGGCGAGAGCTCGGAGCCGCCGCGTTCCCGATCCCAGTCGGCGATGAACCTTTCGAGGTTCCCGATCGCCACCGAGCGGTGCTTGCGCTCGAGTACGCACACCCCTTCGCACTGCGCCTCCTGGGGGCACACCCGGCCACAGATGGCGGCCAAGGCGTTGTCCTCGGCGACGATCCGGGCGGCGGCGGCGAAATCGCGGGTCGCGATGAGCGGCACGAACTCGTCGATGCGAACGCCGACCGGGCAGCCGGCGACGCAGGGTGGGCGACGGCAGGCGAGGCACCTGGTGGCCTCGAGGACTGCGGTCTCCACTTCGTAACCCAGGTTCACCTCGGCAAAGGTCCTTCCCCGGGCGACCGGATCCTGTTCCGGCATCGGCTGGCGGGGGATCGCCATGCGCTCCTTGGAGCTCAGGCCGGTGGTGGTCACGGCGTCTCCGCCATGGCGCGCTGCGATTGCTCGAACTCGCGGTACGCCCGGTTTCGCAGGGTGAGCACGTCGAAGTCGACCTTGTGTGCATCGAACTCGGGGCCGTCGATGCAGGCGAAGCGGACCTCGCCGTCGACCCTCACCCGGCAGCCGCCGCACATCCCGGTGCCGTCCACCATGATCGGGTTGAGCGATGCCATCGTCGGGATGCCCTTTGTCCGGGTCGCCGCGGCTACGGCCTGCATCATCGGAATGGGACCGGCGGCGATCACCCGGTCCGGCCGGTCGGTCTCGATGATCGTGGCGAGGGCGTCGGTGACCAGCCCGTGGAGGCCGGCCGATCCGTCGTCTGTGGTCACGATCACCTCGAGGCCGGCGGCGCGCATCTCGGCCTCGAGGATGACGAGGTCGCGACTGCGGCCGCCGACGATCACCGTCACCCGGTTTCCCGCCGCGGCGAGTGCCACCGCGGTGGGATAGGCCACCGCAGTGCCGACGCCGCCTCCAACGACCACGACGTGGCCGTAGGTCTCCAGGTCCGAGGGAACGCCGAGGGGACCGACGACATCGCACAGATCGCCGCCTGCCGGAGTGGCGGCAATCGCCATGGTGGTGCGGCCCACTGCCTGCACGATCACCTCGATCCAGCCGGCGTGGGGATCGGCTGCGGCTATGGTCAGCGGGATCCGCTCCGAGCGGGCGGTGGGACGGATGATCACGAACTGGCCGGCGCGCCAATGCTTCGCCACCCGGGGAGCGTCGATACGCAGGCGCGTGATCCCCGGTCCGGTCTCGCTCGTGTCGAGGACTCGGGCCATTGCCACCACGGTATGACTGGTCCGGAGCGCCGACAGGGGCCGGAAGGCCCGTACCGGGCAGGCCTACCGATAGGTACTGCGGGGGATGAGCGATCGGGGTGCCCGCGCTTTGGCATCGAGAGCCACGAGCAGCGATAATGTCTTCTCCGCATCCGCGTTTGAGGAGTATTTCCCATGGATCAGGTCAGCCTTCGCGCCGAGCCGCGCACGGACTTCGGCACCCGGCCCAGCCGCCGCGCCCGGCTCGCCGGAACCGTGCCGGGCGTCGTGTACGGACGCGGCCTCGATCCCGTCGCCGTCTCCGTGCCGCGTCGCGAACTGCACGCCGCCCTGCACACCGACGCCGGCACCAACGCTCTGATCAATCTCGAAGTCGCCGGGTCGCAGAACTTCCTCACGGTGGCTCGAGAGATCCAGCGGCACCCGGTGCGCGGTGACATCGTGCATCTCGACTTCATCAACATCTCGCTCGACGAGAAGATCCATGCCGAGGTGGGGCTGGAGTTCATCGGCGTTCCCGTGGGCGTCCGGGTCGATGCGGGGATCCTCGAGACCATCCGCGGGTCGGTGGAGGTGTTGGCCTTCCCGATGGACATCCCGTCCCACATCCCGCTCGACGTCTCGGCGATGGAGGTGGGTGACAACCTCAAGGTGTCCGACCTGGCGCCGATCGACGGCGTCGAGTTCGTCGACGATCCCGACACCGATCTCGTCTCGGTCATCATCCCCCGAGTCGTCGAAGCCGCCGCGGTGGAAGCCGCCGTGGGCGAGGCGGAGGAGGGAGCCGGCGCGGCCGAGGCTGCTGTCGACGGGGGGGCCGGGTCCGCCGAGTCCCCCGACGAGAACTGATCGGGAACGGGCCGGTGACGTGCTCATTCGGTCTCCCGAGGTGAGCGAGCGGTGAGGGCAACACCCGCCGACGATCGGCTGATCGTGGTCGGGTTGCGCAACCCCGGGGCCGACTACCGGGGCAGCCGCCACAACGTCGGTGAGGAAGTCGTGCGCGCCCTTGCCGAAGAGCTCTCTTTCCGCCGGGCTCCGAAACGGCTGCTTGCCGAGATCGTCGAGACCGATCTCGAGGGTCACCCCGTCGTTCTGGCGCTTCCCACGACTTTCATGAACGAGTCGGGCGGACCCATCTCCGGGCTGATCAAGTACTTCGGCATCACCGCGTCCAATCTCGTGCTGGTTCACGACGACATCGATCTGCCCTTCGGCAAGCTGCGGTTCCATTTCGGGCGGGGCGCCGGCGGTCACAACGGCGTCGCCTCGGCGATGAGGTCCCTTGGCAGTCGCGATGTGTGGCGTCTCAAGATCGGCGTCGGCCGGCCTCCGGGCCGCATGGATCCGGCGGACTTCGTACTCCGCCGGTTTAGTCCCGGGGAGCGGGGCGATGTCGACCTGCTGGTGGCCGAGGGTGCCGACACGTTGCGGCGCTTCGCTGCGGGCGGGGGCGAGGAGGCCCAGCAGTTCGCCGGCGAGGCCACTCGACGCCTCGGAATCGCCCGCGACGAGGCCTGAAGTCAACCCCGGGTGATCACACCCTGGGCGTCCATGTAGGCGATCTCGGGGCGAAACGGCCACAGGCAAACGTTGGCGATCACCCCGGCGACCGGGATCATCATCGAGAGGTACAGCCCGACACCCAGATCGAGCCCTTCGTCGCCGAGACTGCCGACGTTGTACCAGGCGATCCCTCCGATGCCGATCCACAGCAGGGACATGATCACGACTCCGGGCCGTACACCACCCGGTGCCATCAGGAATCGGATGCCGTCCCTCTCGCGGAGGGTTCGGCGGTACTTGCGCAGGGCTGCCATACCGATGTCACGGCGCCGGGGAGCAAGCCGACGGAAGAACGCCGCGTTGAGCAGGATGATCAGAAACACGCCGACGACGTAGCCAGGTGCCGGATGTGCGATCGTCTTGACGAATCCCTCGCCCCGCGATCCCCACGCGAGTCCACCCGTTCCGAAACCAAGGACGACCACGAGGAGCGCTGCAACCGCGCAGAGGGCGGCTGCGACGATCGCGAACCGCTGCAGTGGCGAGGCCACGATCCCCTCGCGCACCACGGTGGGACCGGTGGGCGGCGTCGCCACGGTCGACGCGACAACGGCGACGGGGGCAGCTTGAGGAGTCACCACTCCCAATGGCGCACCGCAGGCAGAACAGAACCTCCCGGATACCGGGTTCTCCGTTCCGCACGAAGAGCAGAAGACCGTGGAGCGAGCGCCCATGAACCACCTCCCGCGTCGGGGACACACCCACACCGGCGTGACCCGGTGGCCACCCGGCACAGCCCACGGTTGGCTCAGGGCATAGTCGTGTGTAGGGGCGAAATCCTCATGTCGTCGGTATCGTCGCCGCAGGAGGGATCCGTGCCCTACGTCGGAGCGATCGATCAGGGAACGACGAGCACCCGCTTCGCCATCGTCGATGAGGGCGGGCGAATCGTTGCCATGGATCAGCGGGAACACCGCCAGATCTACCCGCAGCCCGGCTGGGTCGAGCACGATCCGGCGGAGTTGGTGGAGCGCACCAGTGAGGTCGTGGCGGGCGCCCTGGGCCGTGCCGGGATCACCGCCGCCGATCTGGTCGCGGTCGGCATCACCAACCAGCGGGAGACCACGATTGCCTGGGACCGATCATCCGGGACGGCGCTGGGGCCGGCGATCGTCTGGCAGGACACCCGAACCGACCGGCTGGTGGCAGACCTCGCCGGAACCGCCGGACCAGATCGTTTCCGGGGCGTCACCGGGCTCCCCCTCGCCACCTACTTCTCCGGTCCGAAGATGACGTGGATGCTCGACGAGGTGGCCGGGCTCCGAAAACGAGCCGATGCCGGTGATGCGGTCTTCGGGACCGTCGACTCGTGGCTGCTGTGGAACCTGACGGGAGAGCATCTCACCGATCCGACCAATGCGTCGCGGACGATGTTGATGTCGCTCGACACGCTCGACTGGGACGACTCGCTCTGCGAGGCCTTCGGCGTGCCCCGGGCGGTGCTTCCGGCAATTCGCCCGAGTGTGAGCGTGTTCGGTGAAGGGAGCGGGATCCTCGCCGGCGTTCCGATTGCCGGGGTGCTCGGTGATCAGCAGGCTGCGTTGTTCGGTCAGACATGCTTCGCCCCGGGGGACGCCAAGAACACCTACGGCACCGGGTGCTTCCTGCTGCTCAACACCGGGGAACGCCCCGTGCCGAGCACGCACGGTCTGCTGAGCACGGTTGCCTACTCGATCGAGGGCCGGCCTGCGGTCTACGCGCTCGAAGGGTCGGTGGCGATCGCCGGCGCCGCCGTCCAGTGGCTCCGGGACGGGCTGGGGCTGATTCCCGAGGCCGGTGGCATCGAGGCGTTGGCGGCGAGCGTGATCGACAACGGCGGGGTCTACTTCGTGCCCGCCTTCAACGGGTTGTTCGCCCCCTACTGGCGGTCCGACGCCCGCGGGGTGATCACCGGCCTCACCCGATACGCCACCGCGGGGCACGTCGCCCGGGCGACCCTGGAGGCGACGGCGTACCAGACGGCCGACATCCTCGGTGCGATGGAGGCCGACTCCGGCGTTGCCCTCGCGACGCTGTTCGTGGACGGGGGAATGGTGGCCAACGAGCTGCTCATGCAGTTCCAGGCGGACGTCCTCGGCGTACCCGTGGCGCGTCCGGTCGTTGCCGAGACCACCGCACTCGGTGCCGCCTTCGCTGCCGGGCTGGCGGTCGGGTTCTTCTCCGGTCTCGACGAGGTCGGCTCGTTGTGGGCGGAAGACCGCCGGTGGGTGCCGCGGATGGGCGAGGAGGAGCGCCGGCGGTTGCTCGCGTCATGGCACCGATCCGTGGAGCGGGCGTTTTGAGGCTCCGCTCCCGGTAGCCTTCCCTCCCATGTCCATACCCGACGGGCTCGCCTACCTGCGCATCGCGCTGGTCCCGGTGATCCTCGCCCTGATCCTGCCCACGGATCGGATCGACCATGCCTTCGGCCTGGCCGCGGTGTTCATGGGTATCGCCTCCTTCACCGACTTCCTGGATGGCTACCTGGCGCGGCGCTGGCAGATCACCACCACGCTGGGCGCGTTCCTCGACTCGATCGCCGACAAGCTGCTCGTGGCCGGCGCCCTCTTCGGCCTGGTGGCGGTGGATCGTGCCTGGGCGTGGGCGGCTTTCATCATTGTGGGTCGGGAGATCGCCGTTGCCGGCTTGCGCAGCGTCGCCGCCATGGACGGAGTCGTCGTGCCGCCATCGTGGTGGGGCAAGGCGAAGGCGAACGTGCAGTTCCTCGCCATGTTCATGGCGCTGCTGCGCACCGCAAGCACCTACGGCGGCCTCTATCCCGATCAGTGGGTGATGTTGTTGGCGGTGATCGTCACTGTGATGTCGGGCTACGGCTACTTCGTCCGGTTCGCCCGCATGCTGCGGTCCGACCGCGCCCGTGCCTGACGTCCTGCTGACCGGCGGTTCGGGTTTCATCGGGGGGGCGCTACTGCGCCGACTGGTCGCCGAGGGAAGGAGCGTCCGGGCCCTGGTGCGGTCCGACCAAGCCGCGGCGGCGGTGGCAGCGGCCGGGGCTGAGACGGCCCGTGGGGACGTGACCGATCCTCCCTCGCTGGCCAGAGCCGTCGCCGGCTGTTCGGTCGTCTATCACGCCGCAGGGCTCAATGCCACCTGTCTCCGTGATCCGGCGCGCCTCGATCGGGTGAACGTCGCTGGGACCCGCAATGTGGTGGCGGCCTCGGCGGCCGCCGGCGTCACCCGCCTCGTGTACACCTCCTCGGCGGCAGCGATCGGGTCAGGCTCCGGGGTCGTGGGTTTCGAGTCCACACCGCATCGCGGCTGGTATCTATCCCGCTACGAGCGGTCCAAGCACCTCGCCGAGGTCGCCGCCTTGTCTGATGCCGCCCGGCTCGGTCTGCCCCTGGTGGCGGTTGGCCCGTCGTCGGTGCAAGGCCCGGGGAGGACCGCGGGGACGGCCCGGCTCTTCATCGCCTACCTCCGGGGGGACCTCCGCTTCGCGGTGCCGGCGACGTTCTCATTGGTCTCGATCGACGACACCGTCACTGCACACCTCCTCGCCGAACGGGCCGGTGTCGCCGGGGAGCGGTATCTCGTCAGTGGGTGGACCACCACCACCCGGGATGCGGTGGCCGCGCTCGCCGCGGTATGCGAAGTGGACCACCGGGTGCGCTATCTGCCCGGATGGATGATCTCGGCGGCGGCAGGCGTCGTCGGGGCCTTTGGGGCCGTCACCCGACGCCACGTGGTGCTGTGCCGGGAGGTGGCGCGCACCCTCCGTCACGGCCACGTCTTCGACGGCTCTCGTGCCGAGCGAGAGCTCGGCCTCCATTACACCCCGCCCGAGGTATGGCTCGCCGAGACGGTGGAGTGGTACCGGGGGCAGGGGCTGGTATGAGACGAGTCAGCGCGCCCTGAGCGCGTCCTCGGTGATCCAGGGTCGTTGCCCCCAACCGCTCGGCCTGCGGCCTCGCGCCTCCCCATCGGAATGGGGGAGGCGGTTCTGGCACGGGTAACGGGAAACGGGTAACGGGTAACGTCTCTTCTCGTGACGGCCCCGCTGCAGGCGTTGGTCGCCCGTTGGCGCGCGCGGCCGACGACGCCGGTACCCGGCCTTCTCGTCGTGCCGCCGCCTCTGCGCGCCTTCTTCCTGGCGGGAATGGCGGCCAATGCCCCGGGACCGGTTCTGGCGATAGTCCCCGGAGAGCGCGAGGCCGAGGAGCTGGCCGACGATGCCGCGCTGTTCGTCTCCGACTGCCTCTTCCTCCCCGCCTGGGAGACGCTTCCGTTCGAGCACGTGTCGCCGACCGTGGCGACGATGGCAACCAGGGCGGAAGCAAGACACACCTTGCGGACCGGCACGCCGGGAGCCGTGATCATCGCGTCGGTGCGTGCCGCGGTGCAGCGGGTGTCACCTTCGGCGGTCGATCCCCAGGTGATCCGGGTCGGTGACACGGTCGACTTCGAGCGGTTCACCACAGCGCTCGGCTCGGCGGGGTACGACCGCACGGACCGCGTCGAAACCAGGGGGGAGTTCGCCATCCGGGGTGGGATCGTGGACGTCTATCCGGCGCAGGGCCGCGAGGCGCTGCGCGTCGACTTCTGGGGCGATCGGGTCGAGGAGATCACCAGCATCGACATCGGCACCCAGCGGTCCAGTGGGGATCGTCCGTCGCTGATGGCGTACCCGGCGCGAGAGGTCCGGCCCGACCGGAATCTGGCCGAGGCCGCTCGTGAGCTCCTCCGTTCCGAGCCCTGGGCCGCATCGACCTGGGACCGGATAGCCGAAGGGCTGTCGTTCCCCGGCCTGGAGTCGTGGCTGCCGTGGCTGACCGACGAGCGGACAGCCATCGACGAGGCTCATCCGGCGACGACCGTGGTGCTGTTCGAGCCGCACCGCGCCGGAACGCGCGCCGCCGAGCTGGCTCGTGAAGAGACCGAGTTGGCCGCGGCGCTCGCCCCCACCTGGGGCCCCGGAGCTCCCGTTGCCGGTGAGCACCCATCTTTGTTCCTCTCGCTGGAGGAGTCGCTGCCTGCGGATCGGATGGTGGCCGCCCCGGCCGTGGCGGCGCGGCCGGGAGATGACGCGCTGACCCTTCGGGGGCTGGACGCGGCACCCGGCGACGCCGCCTCGGTGGCGGCCGGAATCGGCGGTCTGATCTCTTCGGGAGTCCAGGTCGTGGTCGCCATGGACGGTGAGGCTGCCGCCGATCGTGTCGCACGCGGATTGGCCGAAGAGGGGATCGGCCTGCCCCGCGCCGCGGCGGCCGGTACGGAATCGGTGGTGATCGCCGCGGGGATCCATCGCGGTTTCGTGGCCCCCGAGCTCGGGGTGGCGGTGCTCGGCGAGCAGGAGGTGGCCGGGCGGCGCCGCGCCCATCGCCGGACTCGTGTGGGACAACCGCAGGCCGCCCCCGGTTATGGGGATCTCCGCCCCGGGGACTACGTGGTGCACCATCGCCACGGCATCGGTCGTTTCGAGGGGCTGGTGACCCAGGCGCTCGGCGGCGTCGAGCGCGATTACCTCTTGATCGCCTATGCCGGCCACGATCGGCTCTACGTACCCACCGATCAACTGGCAGCGGTGCGCAAATACACCGGGGGCGAGGCACCCCGGCTCAGTCGCATGGGAGGCGCCGATTGGGAGCGCACCCGGGGCAAGGTTCGCAAGGCGGTGGCGGTGGTTGCCCAGGAGGTGGTCGCCCTCCACCGCAAGCGGGCGCGCGCCGCCGGCCACGCCTACAGCGCCGACACCCCCTGGCAGCGGGAGATGGAAGCTGCGTTCGCCTATGAGGAGACCCCCGATCAGGTGACGGCCATCGCCGACGTCAAGGCCGACATGGAGGCGGACGGGCCCATGGACCGCTTGGTGTTCGGCGACGTCGGTTTCGGCAAGACCGAGGTGGCGATCCGGGCGGCGTTCAAGGCAGTCCAGGACGGACGCCAGACGGCCGTGTTGGTGCCGACGACCCTGCTGGCCCAGCAGCACTACCAGGTGTTCTCCGAGAGGTTCGACCCCTACCCGATGCGCGTCGAGATGCTCAGCCGTTTCCTCACGCCTCGTCAGCAGAAGACGGTGGTGGCTGGGCTGGCAGATGGATCCGTCGATGTCGTGATCGGCACCCATCGCCTGCTCAGCGAGGACGTGGCGTTCCGCGACCTCGGCCTGTTGGTCGTCGACGAGGAGCAGCGGTTCGGGGTGGGGGCCAAGGACAAGATCAAGGAGCTGCGCACCTCGGTGGATGTGCTCACGTTGACGGCGACCCCGATTCCCCGCACTCTGGAGATGGCCCTCACCGGCATCCGCAGCGTGAGCCGGATCTCCACTCCACCAGAGGACCGGCACCCGATCATCACGCTGGTCGGCGCCTACGACGCACCGACCGTTTCCGCGGCGATTCGCCGGGAGATGCTCCGCGAAGGCCAGGTGTTCTACGTCCACAACCGGGTCCAGTCGATCGACCACGCCGTTGCCCGGCTTCGTGCTCTGGTTCCCGAGGCCCGCTACGCCATCGCCCACGGCCAGATGAGTGAGGGGCAACTCGAAGGGGTGATGCTCGAGTTCTGGAACGGGGAGCACGACGTGCTCGTCGCTACGACGATCATCGAATCCGGTCTCGACCTGCCCCAGGTGAACACGCTGGTGGTCGAGCGCGCCGATCTGCTGGGGCTCGCCCAGCTGTATCAGCTGCGGGGGAGGGTGGGGCGATCCAGCCAGCGGGCATACGCCTACCTGTTCCATCCCGAACATGAGCGTCTCACCGAGGAGGCCTACCGGCGGCTCGAGGCGATCGGTGAATTCGGGGATCTCGGGTCGGGATTCCAGCTGGCACTGCGCGATCTGGAGATACGGGGCGCCGGAAGTGTGCTCGGCAACGTCCAGTCCGGTCACATCAGTGCGGTCGGGTTCGATCTCTACATAGAACTGGTGGCCGAAGCCGTGGAGGAGCTGGAGACCGGGTCCGCTCGGCGGGAAGCCCTCCCCGAGGTCCGCATCGAACTGCCCGTAGAAGCCCACCTGCCCGAGGACTACGTGCCCGATCAGGATGCCCGGCTCGAGGCCTATCGCCGTCTGGCGGCTGCCACCTCCCACGCCGCGGTCGACGACGTGGTCGAGGAGTGGGTGGACCGATTCGGGCCGCTACCCGAAAAGGCGACAGCCCTGATCGAGGTCGCCCGATTGCGGGTCGAAGCGGTGCGGATCGGGCTCACCGAGATCGTCGGTATGCGCCGGGAGGTGCGATTGTCCCCGGTGGCGCTCGTCGCTTCCCAGGAGGTGCGCCTGCAGCGGATCGCCCCCCGATCGGTGGTGCGCGATCGGGCCCTGTTCGTGCCCTCGCCGCCATCGCCTCCGACGGTCGGGTTGACCGAGTTCCTCCGTACAATGTGGCCACCCGACCCGGAGTGAGCCCCCTGCGCAAGTCCATCGCCCTCATCGCCGTGCTGCTGATGCTGTTGTCCGCGTGCTCCTCCGGATCGAATCAGGAGGTGGCGAAGGTCGGTGACACCGTGATCACCGAACAGGATCTCGCCGAGCTCTACGACGTGGCTTCACTCCCCGTGGACGAGCAGCTCCGCTCGACGGTGTTCGCGCTCATCGCCAAGGAGGTCCTGCTCGAGGCGATGCAGGTCGAGTTCGGCACCGGACTCGACGGCGCCAAGGTCCAGGAGGTGTACGACCGGCTGATCGGTCAGATGGAGGCGAACAACCTGACGCCCGCCGATTTCCTCGGCCTCCCCGGAGCGGGATTGGGGATGATCAGGTTCGATTCGGAGATCGCCGTGGTGCGGGACTCGGTGATGAATTCGCTGGTGGCTCAGCCCGACTACGTGGATGCACTCTTTGCCAACCCCGCGGCGGTCACCACGGTGTGCGCCAAGCACATTCTGGTGGCGACTGAAGAAGAGGCCCTGGCGGTGCGAGTCCGGCTTGAAGCCGGCGAGGACTTCACCGCGGTGGCCACCGAGGTATCGCTGGACACCGGGTCGGAGGGCGGTGATCTCGGATGCCAGGTGGCCAGCGCGTACGTCGAGCCCTTCGCGGCGACGACGATGTCGGCGCCGCTCGACGAACTGACCGGACCGTTTCAGACCGACTTCGGATGGCACGTCGTCGTTGTATCGGACAGGACCGCCCCGACCCGTGAGGAGATCCTTGCCGATCCGACCGGAGTCATCCCATCGGAGGAGTTGAGCGCGCTGTGGAGAGAGTGGTTCAACGCCAAGCTGCAGGCGGCCACGGTGGAGCTCGATCCCAAGTACGGCACCTGGTCGGCCGTGGGGATCATTCCTCCCGGCTCGTGAGTATCGGCCCGGTGCGGGTGGTCGGGCTCGGCCCGGCCGGACTCGATCGGGTGGGCCCCTCCGCTCTCGCCCTGCTGCTGGACGGGTCGGTCCCGGTGGTGGTGCGCACGATGGAGCACCCTGCCGCCGCGGAGCTGGGGATGCGGCGAGAGGTCCTCTCGTGCGACGATCTCTACGAGCAGGCCGCTGACTTCGACCAGGTATACCGGGAGATCGTGGAGCGGGTGCTCTCCATGGCGGAAGTCGGGCCGGTCACCTACGCGGTCCCGGGGAGCCCCCTCGTCGGAGAGCGGACCGTCGGCATGCTTCGCGAAGCCTTCACAGTCGTGGAGGTACAGCCCGGCGAGTCGTTCCTCGATCTGGTATTGGCGCGCAGCGGGATCGACCCACTCACCCGAGGCCTGCAGGTACTCGACGCCCACGAGCTGCCTTTCCCGCTCCTCCTCCACCTGCCCACGGTCATCGCCCAGGTGGACACCCCGGTCTCGCTGCTCACCGTCAGGGATGCCCTGCTCGCCCTCCTTCCCGAGGACACGCCGGTCACCCGGTGCGCCGATCTCGGCGGCGACGCCGAGTTGGTCATGACGATCCCCCTGGAGGACCTCCGTCCGGAACACGCCGGGCTGCGGGTGTCGCTGGTGGTCGACGTCCCGGCGCCCGGCTGGCCGGGCCTGGTACAGACCAATTCCCTCCTGCGGCGAGAGTGCCCCTGGGATCGGGAGCAGACCCACCACAGCCTCGCTCGCCATCTCCTCGAGGAGGCCTACGAGGCCCTCGAGGCCATCGAGGCCCTTCCCGCGGAGGCACCGGATGGTGAACCCGACGTCGCCGGGTACATCGATCTCGAGGAGGAGCTCGGCGACCTCCTGCTCCAGGTGGTGTTCCACGCCACACTTGCCTCCGAGACGGGGGTCTTCGGAATCGAGGAGGTTGCCGAGGCGATCCGCCGCAAGCTGGTCGCCCGCCATCCCCATGTGTTCGGAGACGCCACTGCCGACAGCGCCGCCCACGTGGTCGCCAATTGGGAGCGGCTCAAGAAGGATGAGAAGGGCCGGGAGTCGTTGCTCGACGGCGTGCCCCGGTCGCTTCCGTCGCTGGCGCGGTCGCATCAACTGCAGCAACGCGCCGCCGGTGCCGGTTTCGACTGGTCCGATGTCGCCGGCGTGGCGGCCAAGGTACGAGAGGAACTCGCCGAGGCGCTCGCCGACGATGCCGACCCGGTTCACGAGGTCGGCGACCTGCTGTTC
>Ga0154791_116_pt2 | contig 13492 bp, 16 predicted proteins | sample Rifle2008BG16ft_FD_105799 | JGI IMG/M metagenome (GOLD analysis project Ga0154791, IMG submission 105799) | Actinobacteria bacterium RBG_16_68_21
GAACTGGGCGGAGGGTCGCTGACCGGTTTGCCGATCGTGGAGACCAAGGCCGGAGACGTGTCGGCATACATCCCAACGAACGTGATCTCGATCACCGACGGCCAGATCTACCTGGAGACCGACCTGTTCTACTCCGGCGTGCGCCCGGCGATCAACGCCGGGATCTCCGTGTCGCGGGTGGGAGGCAATGCCCAGATCAAGGCGATGAAGAGCGTCGCCGGCACCCTGCGACTCAACCTTGCCCAGTTCCGCGAGCTCGAAGCGTTCGCCCAGTTCGGTTCGGAGCTCGACGCGGCCTCCCAGGCGCAGCTGTCGCGGGGCCGACGGGTCGTCGAGGTGCTCAAGCAGCGCCAGTACCAGCCCGTGCAGGTCGCCGACCAGGTGGTGTCGATCTACGCGGTGACCAACGGGCACATGGACAAGGTGCCGGTAGAGCGGATCGCCGAGTTCGAGAAGGGCCTCACCGACTACATGCGCACCCGGTACGCCCCGTTGATCGAGTCGATCGAGTCCACCGGCCAGCTTCCCGACCGCGCCGAGCTCGACCGGGCAATCAACGAGTTCGCCGACCGCTTCCTGGGGGACTGACCGATGGCCAGTGCCGAGCTCCGCCTGATCCAGCGACGCATCCGCAGCGTCCGCTCGACGACGAAGATCACGCGGTCGTTCGAGTTGATCGCCGCGTCGCGGATCGTAAAAGCACAACAGCGGGTGACGGCGTCCCAGCCGTACACCCGCAAGATGAACGAGGTCATCCGCAATGTGGCCGCCGCCTCCGGCGGCGCCTCGCATCCGCTGCTCGAGGCCCGCGAGGTACGCAACGCCTCGGTACTCGTCGTCACCTCCGACCGTGGTCTCGCCGGCGCCTACAACACCAACGTCCTGCGGTTGGCCGAGACCCGGCTCATCGAACTCAAGAAGGCAGGCACCGATAGCCGGGTGTACGTGGTCGGCAAGAAGGCCCAGTCCTACTTCAGGTACCGCGGGTACCGCATCGAGAAGGCGTTCCTGGGTGTCACCGACACCCCGGGGTATGGCGACGCCCGGGCGATCGCCAACATCCTGATGAACGATTACGCCGAGGGAACCATCGATGCCGTCGAGGTCTTTTCGACCCGGTATGTGTCGGCCCTCACCCAACGGGCGACGTCGTTCCTGCTGCTCCCCATCGAGCCGCCGGCGGCCACGGCCGACACCGAGGGGAGTGGTCCGATCGGCTACACCTACGAGCCGTCGGCGGACGAGATCCTCGGGAAGCTGCTGCCTCGCTACGTGGAGGCGACCGCGTTTGGCGTGCTCCTCGATGCTTCGGCGTCCGAGCACGCCGCCCGCCGCCGGGCCATGAAGGCGGCCACGGAGAACGCCGAGGAATTGACCCGGCTGCTGAGCCGTCAGGCCAACCAGGCCCGGCAGGCCGAGATCACCACCGAGATTTCCGAGATCGTCGGGGGCGCCGAGGCGCTCACCCGCGGATGAGGCCGGAGCCGTCGGGCGAAGGGCCAGAGGACACAGGAGACGAAAAGTGACAGAGGCAGTGAGCACCGGCCGCATCGTCAGGGTCGCCGGACCCGTCGTCGACGTGGAGTTCCCACCCGACGCCATGCCGGAGATCTACGACGCCATCGAATTCGAGGTCACCGTCGAGGGTGCGACCCAGACGGTCGTCGCCGAGGTGGCGCAGCACATCGGTGAGGGACGGGTGCGGGCCATCGCCATGAAGCCCACCGACGGCCTGGTGCGCGGTGCCCGGGCGCGCAACACCGGCGCGCCGATCTCGGTTCCGGTTGGTCCGGAGACCCTCGGCCACCTGTTCAACGTGCTCGGTGAGACCCTCGACGTCGACCCGTCCAGCATCCATTTCGACAAGCGGTGGCCGATCCACCGCCCGTCGCCGAGGTTTCAAGACGTCGGTTCGCAGCGGGAGATGTTCCACACCGGGATCAAGGTGATCGACCTGCTCGAGCCTTATGTCCAGGGCGGCAAGATCGGCATGTTCGGCGGGGCGGGAGTCGGCAAGACGATCGTCATCCAGGAGATGATCCACCGGGTGGCCACCGAGCACGGCGGCGTCTCGGTGTTCGCCGGTGTCGGCGAGCGCACCCGTGAGGGCAACGACCTGTTCGGTGAGATGACGCACTCGGGGGTGATCGACAAGGCGGCACTGGTGTTCGGGCAGATGGACGAACCACCGGGCGTTCGCCTCCGGGTCGGGCTGTCGGCGCTCACCATGGCGGAGTACTTCCGCGATGAGATGGGCCAGGACGTGCTCCTGTTCATCGACAACATCTTCCGGTTCACCCAGGCGGGCTCCGAGGTGTCCACCCTGCTGGGCCGGATGCCGTCGGCGGTCGGCTACCAGCCCACTCTGGCCGACGAGATGGGTGCCCTTCAGGAGAGGATCACTTCGGTGAAGGGCCACGCGATCACTTCGCTCCAGGCGATCTACGTGCCGGCGGACGACCTCACCGACCCGGCGCCGGCGACGACTTTTGCCCACCTCGACGCCACCACGGTGTTGAGCCGCAAGATCTCCGAGTTGGGCATCTACCCGGCGGTCGACCCGCTGGACTCCACGTCGCGCATTCTCGATCCCCGAATCGTCGGCGACGAGCACTACGACACCGCCCGGCAAGTGCAGCAGATCCTGCAGCGCTATCGGGACCTGCAGGACATCATCGCCATTCTCGGTATCGACGAACTCTCCGAGGACGACAAGCTGGCAGTGGCCCGAGCCCGGCGCATCGAGCGGTTCCTCTCCCAGCCCTTCTTCGTCGCCGAGCAGTTCACCGGACTTCCTGGCAAGACCGTTCCTCTCGAGGACACGATTCGCTCGTTCCGGATGATCGTCGACGGCGAGGTCGACCACGTGCCGGAGCAGGCGTTCTACAACCAGGGGGGAATCGACGACGTGCTGGCCACGGCCAAGGAGATGGCCGACGCATGAGGTCGCTTCCCGCTTCCCGCTTCCCGCTTCCCGCAAGATGCGCGAAGTCGGGATCTCGGGTCTTGCGGGTGGCGGACAGCGGGCAGCGGCCATTGACGGATCGGAGATCCGTCAATGGCTAAGTCCTTCCACCTCGACGTCGTCTCTCCGGAGGCGGTGGTGTGGTCGGGCGAGGTGACGACCCTGATCACCCGGACGACCGACGGCGAGATGGGCGTGCTCGCCGATCACGAGCCGCTGATGGCGGCACTGGCTACCGGTTCGTCGCTGATCAGGGCCGCCGATGGGACCACGGTGACCCTGGCGATTCACGGGGGCTTCTTGCAGGTGTTTCGCAACGAGGTGACCCTGCTCACCGACCGCGCCGAGATCAGTGAGGGTGGTGTCGACGACGCCCGGCGACTGGCGCAGGCGCTGGCCGACGCCGAGTCCGCGGACTAGGGGCGGCCGGGGTCCGACTCGCGATCATTCGCCAGGCGCGCCGCGAACTCCTCGACCTGGGTGGCGATCCCCCGGCGCAGGGCCTCGCCGACAACGCCCCAGAACAGGGTTGCCAGCATTCCGCGGGGCGCTGCCTCGAGGGTGACCGTGACCCGGGCGGACGCGCCGGGGGCGATCGTCACCTCGATCGCCCCGGTGATCTCCGTGGAGTCGAGGGCGAGGCGCAGGGAACTCCCCGGCTCCATCGCCGTCCGGCGGGCGGTGCCTTCCCAATGCCGGCCGGCGGCCCTGGCACTCCACCGATAACCCGTCAATGTGTCGTCGGGGTCGTGGGTGGCATCCCAGACCTCGTCGATCGGCCCGATACCCTTCCAGGTCGCGGGCAGCTGCAGGGCGCGCCACACCACCTTCGGAGAGACGGGGACGTCGACGGTGTGAGTAAAGCGATCGGGGGGCAAGAGGCAATGAGGCTACCCGCCGCCGGGCGCCGTCAGCACGCCAGATCGACGGGATGCCCCAACTCGATGGACCGCTTCTCCAGAGCGAAACACGCCGCGTGGACGTCGGCGGCCAGGGCGTCGATTTCGGTCGACACGTCGAGTGCCGTCACGAATTCGGTCTGATCGAGACCGGCGGTGCCGTCGAGAAACGCCCGTCCCGCCATCACCAGGTCTTCCAGGGCTCCGATCAGCGCCAGGTGCTCGGGCCGGATCTCGTCGGTGGGCACCAGCGCCGAGATGTCGGCGAGGGCGGCACCGCGAAGCCCCTGGATGGTGTCCACCTGCAGGCGGGTCGGGGTCGCCCCCTGGGGCAGGGCCGCCACCGAGTTGCGCGTCAGTGCCGCCGTGATCCCGGCAACCTCGTCGAGGTAATCCGCGGTGGTCGGCGGCGGAGTCGAGCCGCAGGCGGCCAGCAACGCAAGCGCGCCGGCGCAGGCGAGTCGTCGGGCCGTGGCACTGCTCAGGAGCAAGCCCGGTAGTCACCCAGCCCCAGGTAGGCGGCGAGCGCGTCTCTGGTGTTCGGACCCACCTTGCCATCGACCACCAGGCTGCCGTAGGTCGCCTGGAACGCAGCCACCGATGCCTCGGTCCGGCCGCCGTACACGCCATCGAGGGGGCCGGGGTCGAATCCGGCGGCGGCCAGCAACAGCTGGAGATCCCGGACGTCGCCTCCGCGGGTTCCCGGACGAATGACCCGTCCCTGTTGGTCGAGGACCGGCATCGCCGGCATGACCTCGGAGACCGTCTTGATGTGCCGGCGGGTGGTCGTGCCCACCACACCGTCGGGGCTTATCCCCCGCCCTTCCTGGAAGGCACGGACCGCGCCCACCGTCAAGGGTCCCAGGACCCCGTCGATCGGCCCGGTCTGATAGCCGAGCGCGCTCAAGAAGCGCTGCAGCTGCTTCACGCCGTTCCCTCGTGAACCGAGTTGGAGGAGATCCGAGCCTTCGAGCAGCGTGTCGAGTGCCCCGGCGTTGGGAGCCTCGCAAACCGCAGCGGGAGTCTCTCCCTCGGCGATCCGGAGCGCGTTGTAGGCATCGACGGCGATCCCCTCGCTGTCGTACAACTCGAAGTGCAGATGGGGCGCGGTGCCCTCGGCGTTGCCGCTGTCTCCGACGTAGCCGATCACCTGCCCGGCATGGACGGTCACGCCGAGGGCGATGTCAGGGGCGATGCCCCAGCCCTGCCCGTCATCCGTGCCCGGGGTGTCGTTGTTGAGGTGGATGTACACCGACTCCCACCCGTCGTCGTGGGTGATGTGGATCGTGCAGCAGCGTCCATAGGTATCGATCCAGGACTGATTGCCGGACCCATTGATCCTGGTGACGACCCCGTCGTGGGCCGCCACCACCGGCGTCATCTTGTCCGCCATGATGTCGGTGGCGTGATGGATCCCGCTCCCGCGGGCGGCGAAGAAACTGTCGACGTAGCCGTTCGGCCCGGCGACGGGAAAGACGAGGTCGTATTCCACCATGTCGCCGTAGTCATGGATGGTCCCGTTGTGCGGCGTCTCGTGGTTGGCCAGCGCCACCGGGGCGACCGTCGCAAGAAACACCGCGATCACCACGGTGGCGAGGCTGCTGCGCCTCATCATGCTCGTCTTCATGTCGCTCCCGTCTTCGGCCGGTTTCGACCCTCACCTGAGCCGACCCCGGAGGTTTGGCGCCGGCAAGAAATCACGACGATAGGTTCGAGATCGCGAAAACCGAAATTGCGGTTACGCCCATCACTCGAATCCTGCCACAGCCAGGATTTTGTGCGCCGGACGGGATCGATCAGCGGATCAGGGCCCGGTCGGAGCGCACCTGGTAATCGGGAATGCCCACGAGAACGGGGCGTCCGGAGGTCAGAATGATCGCCGGGATGAGCCGCGCCGTCAGCGTGCCGTCGGGAGACACGACCACCTCGGCTACCGCGGTGATGTCGCGGATCGGCTCGGTGCGCGGCCACACGAAATTGCCCAGCCCGTAGAAGATCGGCCGGTTCCGGTAGGTCTCGAGAGGGAGCAGGCGATGGTGATGGTGGGCGAACACCACGTCGGCGCCGGCATCGATGAGGGCGTGGGCCCGCTCGACCTCATTCGGAAAAGGGAGTCCGGTCTCGTTGTCGACCCCCTGATGGAGCATGACCACCACCAGATCGGCCTGCTCCCGGGCGGCGGCGACGGCTGCCGTCATGTTGGCGACGGTCGCCGGCGCCACCCCGGGTCCCGAGGCGGTGGCGTACCACCTGCTGCGCAGGTTGGCGTAGTCCTCGGCGGTGTACGGCCAGTCGTAGGCGATGCCGCTGGCCGCGGAGAAGCCGAGCACGGCGATCGTCCATCCCTCGACCTGCAGGAGGGCCGCCTGATTCGCCGCAGCCAGACTCTCACCCGCTCCCACCGGATTGAGCCCGGCAGCGGCAGTGTTGTCTCGCCCGTCGAGGAGTCCCGCGGTGCCGTAGTCGCCAGAGTGATTGTTGCCCAGCGAGACGACGTCGATGCCGGCGAGGTGCATCGGGAGCAGCGCGGCCGGTGGGCAACGGAATGAGAACGGCTTGGTCGACAGCAGCGTGCCGCGTTCTGAGGGGTCACACTCGAGGTTGACGATGGTCAGGTCGTCGCGGAGGAAGAGGCCCTCCATACCGCTCCAGGGGAGGCCGTAGTCACCGGCGGCCAACGTCGGCGTGAATCCGGGGTCGAGGTTCACGTCGCCGGCGGCGTGGATCACGAGTCGGGCGCGGCCATCGCGGGTGGGTGCCGGGATCGTCGTGAGGAGCGTCGCCTCGGCCGGAGCGGCGGTGACGACGACCACGGCGAGAGTGAGGATGGTGCGGCCGATACGCATGAGGGGTGGATCGACCAATCTACCGGCGCCGTCTCCGGGTTGGTCATTCCGGGAGGCGGTTAGCCTGGCGCCTCCATGGCCGGTCTCCTCGCTTTTCACGCACACCCCGACGACGAGTCGATCTCGATGGGGGGCACCCTTGCCGAATATGCCGCCCAGGGCGTCCGGGTCACGGTGGTCACCGCCACCAGGGGGGAGGCCGGCGAGATCCACAACCGTACCGACGCCGACGAGATCCGACACCGCCTCGGTGAGATCCGCGAGGTGGAGGAGCGGGCTGCTTGTGCCGCGCTCGGAGTCGACGACGTCGTGTTTCTCGGCTACCGGGACTCGGGGATGCTGGGCACCGGCGACAACGGCGACTCCCTGGCGTTCTGGAACGCCGACTTCATGGAGGCGGTGGGACGGCTGGTCCGGGTGATCCGAGCCCGGCGGCCGGAGGTGATGACCGCCTACGACCCCTATGGGGGCTACGGGCATCCCGACCACATCCAGACCCATCGGGTTGGTACCGCCGCGTACTTCGGGGCGGCGGACGTCGGACGATTTCCTCTGATCGAGGGAGAGCAGCCCTGGCAACCGGCGCGTCTCTTCTGGGCGACCTGGTCGCGAGAGCGCATGCGGCGCGTTCGGCGCAGGCTGGCCCAGGACCTGGGGGCGGCGGTGCAGGCCGAGGAGCCGGAGCCCTCTTCGGGGACGCTTCCCACCCACATCACCACCCACCGGGACGTGCGCCCCTGGGCCAAGCAGAAGCATGCGGCCCTACTGGAACATGTGACCCAGTTCGGCCCGGAGTCGTGGATCCGGACGATGCCGGAGGAGCAGCTGCTCGACTTCCTGGGCGAGGAGGTCTTCGTCAGGGTGTTCACCACCGTCGGGGCCAACGCGGCCGATCCTGACCTGTTTGCCGGGATCTGAGCGGGCGGCAGGTATCCGCGGCGATCCTCCCGGATGGCGGGCGGTCCGGGTGCGTACGATCGAGGGGTGCAGACCGCGGCGCGCGAGCATTGGCGGGAATCGCTCGAGGCTTGGGCCATCCCGCAACGGTTGATCGATGCCGTCGCCGACTCACCGTACGAGTGGCCGGCGGCGCTGTACGAGCGGTCCCGGCGATCCGAGGCGGTATCCGGTGAGGATTCTCCGACGGTCGACAGAGTCGACCGCCTGATCGGTGCGGGCGGGAGCGCCATCGACGTCGGCGCGGGGGCCGGCCGGCTGGCGATTGCCGTCGCCCGGCGCGGTCATCGAGTCACCGCGGTCGAGCGGGACGAGCGCATGGCTCGGGCCCTCGCCGAGCAGGCTGCAAAAGCCGGGATCGAGGTCACGAGAGTCATCGGGTCTTGGCCCCAGGTGGCGGGCAATGCGGGGCACCACGATGTCGCGGTGTCGGGCCATGTCGTCTACGACGTGGCCGGAATCGGGCCCTTCGTGGAAGCCCTGCACCAGGCGGCGAGGCGCGCCGTGGTGATCGAGATGACGCCGCGTCATCCCTGGTCCGGACTATCGCGCTACTTCCGGGATATCCACGGCCTGGAGCGGCCGACCCGTCCGACGGTGGAGGACTTCGTGGCCGTGGTCGAGGAGGTCGTCGGGGTGACCCCGGAACGGCTGTGGTGGAGTGGCCCCCCGGGGCTGCGCTTCAGCGACGCCGCCGAGTTGCTGGCGTTCTACCGAAGGCGGCTTCTGGTCCCCCCGTCGCGCTCGATCGAAGCTGCTGCGCTTCTCGAGCCCGACATCCATCCCACCGGGGATGGATGGCTGGTCCTCGGTGAGCCCGAGCGGGAGGTCGTCACCCTCTGGTGGAAGAAGGCCTAGGCGAGCAGTCGGTCATCGCTTGTCCGCTTCGATCCTTCGGTAGCCGAGCCAGATGAGAACGAGACCGACGAGCAGGGTGCCGGAGAGCACCTGCGTCCGTCCGAATCGGGTGAAGAGCCCGCCGACCGCCGGAGCGAGGCCTCCGAGAGCGATCAACGCGTTGCCGATTGCCCGTCCCGACCCGTCCCCGCCGGCGCGGCGATGGCGGAGGGCAGACCAGGCTGCCCCGCCCACGAGATACCCGACGGCGTACGTGTTGACGAACGGTGTGAAGGCCCGCACCCAGGACCATCCCATGACTCTTCCGGTGAGCAGGCCCGGATCGGACGCCATCGGGGTGACCGGGGTGAGGAGCACGAACGTCGCCGCCGCCGCCACGAACCCGACGAGCGCCACGGCCAGGCGGTCGGCGGTCCTCCTGGTGTGCACCAGGTACACCGTTCCCTGGGCAAGGGGAGCGCCGCCGAGCAGTGCCCCGCTGATGTACCAGGCACGGAACAGCCAGGGATGCCACCCCCACAGGGCCACCGCGGCCTCGGTGAGGGTGCCGAGCCCGAACGTGATCACGCCGACGGTCCACCACAACAGGTGCCGCGCCCCGGGATTGCGCTGCCAGTGGCGGTACAGCACCACCGCGAAGCCGAACGCCACAAATGTGGTGACGACCGGCAGGTAATCGATCAGGGCGGTGGCGGCCATCGTCTCCTATCGTCGCCCACCGGTTTTTCGACGGGAAGTCGGACTCGTCATGTCCGTCGTTGCGCGGCGTGGGTCGCGATCTGGGTGGCGAGTGAGATGACGATGCCGAGTCCGATCAGGACGTAGAAGATCGTGAAGATCCTCCCGGCGGCCGTGTGGGGGGTGAAGTCTCCATAGCCGACGGTGGTCAACGTGATCACGCTGAAGTACAGCGAGGTGAGGAGCCTCCACCCCTCGACCCGGGCGTAGAAGATCGTCCCGGTGAGCAAGAGGATGAGAGTCAGCTGCAGGATCCCCCGGAAGGCCGGGTCCTTGAATCCCTCCCTGAGGGCGGCGAACAGCTTGCGGAACACGACGACGAATGCGATCACGCTCGGCCTCCTTGTGGCATCGCTGGTCAGGCTACGGCAGGCGGGATGGCCGGGCGGTTGGCGTCAGCCCAGGGCGACTGCTCGTGTCAGCCACCGCTCGCCGGTTGACCCAAACGGCTCGAGCCGGTCCTCCACTCGCCCGAAGAGCTCGGCTGCGGCTGCCCTCGCCTGGTCGACGACCCGCGGGGGGTAGGCGTAGGCCCGGCGGTGGTCTTCGAATTCGTCTTCGTCGAGGAGAATCGTGGAGCCGTCGCGATGCCTGGCGACATCGAGGTCGAGATCGATCGCGTCGACGACATCACCTTTCCGTTCCGGTGGGGTGCACACGTCCGCATACACCTCGAAGGAGAACCCGGTGCCGTCGGAGGTCGCCTCGTTCCAGACCGACGTCCACCACCCGGACCGCGGGATCAATAGCGCAAAGGCGGGCGACCGAATAGGTGTTTCCGTGCCCCGGGTGACCGCGGTGCCGTCGGGAGCGCCGAGCCACAATCCATGGTCGTCCTCACCGAGCGGGAACATGGTGAAGTGCCAGTGGAGCGTCCCGTCCCACTTCGTGTAGGCGACGGAGATGGTCGCGGTCACTGCGGCGGGACGGCCCGCGGGCTCAATCGGAGACTTCCCACGTCCCCGCGCCGGCGATCAGCAACGCCAGATCACCGGGTCCACGCGCCGCCTGAGCATCGTGGATCTGCTGCTGGAGGTCGCTCGCGTAGGTCGAACGATCCACCGACCGGAATATGCCGATGGGTGTCGGTCCGGTCGGACCGTGGCTCAGGCGGCTGAGGGCGAAGGCCGCGCCGGCGTTCTCCACGGTGGCGTCGTGCACGTGGATCGCATCGATGCCCACGTCGGCGACCTCGACGATGCGTGCCTCCCCGTGCTCGATTACAACCCCCATCGCATCGTCGGGTCCGAAGACGACCGGCTTGTCCTGCTCGAGGACGATCCGATTGACATCGCGCTCCTCCTTGCCGGTGAGCGCGATGAACGCCTTGTCGTTGAAGACGTTGCAGTTCTGGTAGATCTCGACAAAAGCCGAGCCCTGATGCTGGTACGCCGCCGTCAGGATCTCCTGGGTGTGGGGGCGATCCATGTCGATCGTGCGGGCCACGAACGTCGCCTCGGCACCGATGGCGAGGCTCACCGGGTTGAAGGGATAGTCGATCACTCCCCAGGGGCTCGACTTCGTCTTCTTGCCCCGCTCGCTCGTGGGTGAGTACTGACCTTTGGTGAGGCCGTAGATCTGGTTGTTGAACAGCAGCACCTTGATGTTGATGTTGCGCCTCATCGAGTGAATGATGTGATTGCCGCCGATGGACAGCGCGTCCCCGTCTCCGGTCACCACCCAGACCGACAGATCCGGTCTGGCGACCGCCAGGCCGCTGGCGATGGCAGGGGCCCTTCCGTGGATCCCGTGCATCCCGTAGGTGTTCATGTAATAGGGGAACCGCGAGGCGCACCCGATGCCGGACACGAAGACGACGTTCTCCCGGTCCACCCCGAAATCGGCCATGAAGTTCTGCAGCGAGGCGAGAATCGTGTAGTCCCCGCACCCCGGGCACCACCTGACCTCCTGGTCGCTCTGCCAGTCCTGCCGCGTGTATTGGGTGGTGTCGGTCATGACTCGATCAACTCCATGAGCCTGCTTTCGATTTCCGCGGCCTTGAACGGCCGACCCTCCACCTTGGAGTAGCTGATCGCATCGATGAGGAAGTCGGCACGCAGCAACCGCCAGAGGTGGCCGCGATTGAGTTCCGGGACCAGCACCCGGGGATATCGCTTGACGATGTCGCCGAGGTTCTTGGGGAAGGGGTTGAGATGCCGGAGATGGACCCGGGCCACCTTGTGACCCTTTGCCCGCACCCGCCGCACCCCGGCGAGGATCGCCCCGAAAGAGGATCCCCAGCCGATCACCAGCACGTCGGCGTCGGCGTCGGTGTCGATGACCACCTCGGGGATGTCGTCGGCGATCCGGGCGATCTTCTGCTCGCGCAGCAGTGTCATCTTCTGATGGTTGGCCGGGGTGTACGAGACGTTGCCGGTGCGGTCTTCCTTCTCCAACCCGCCGATGCGGTGCTGCAGGCCCGGCGTGCCGGGTACCGCCCACGGTCTCGCCAGCGTCTGCGGATCACGCAAGTAGGGGAGGAATCGTTCGGGATCGTTGCTCACCGTGGCGAACGGGACGCTGATGTCGGGGAGCGTGCTCAGGTCGGGGATCCTCCATGGCTCGGCGCTGGTGGCGATGTAGCCGTCGGAGAGCAGGATCACCGGAGTCATGTACTTGAGGGCGATGCGCACGGCCTCGACCGTCGCCAGGAAGGCGTCGGCGGGAGACGACACCGAGACGATCGGGAGGGGCGCCTCGCCGTGTCGTCCGTACATCGCCATGAGCAGATCGGCCTGCTCCGTCTTGGTGGGAAGACCGGTGGAAGGCCCGCCGCGCTGCACATCGACGATGAGCAACGGCAGCTCGGTCATCACCGCCAGGCTGATCGTCTCGCTCTTCAGCGCCAGACCGGGGCCGCTGGTGCCGGTGACCCCGAGGTGCCCGCCGAAGGACGCCCCGAGTGCTGCGCCGACGGCGGCGATCTCATCCTCGGCCTGGAAGGTGCGCACGCCGAAGTTCCGGTGCCGGGAAAGTTCGTGCAGGATGTCCGACGCCGGGGTGATCGGGTACGAGGCGTAGAAGACCGGGAGGCGGGCGGCCTGAGCGGCGGCCATGATCCCCCATGCCAGCGCCTGATTCCCGGTGACGTTGGTGTAGGTACCCGGCGGCATCTTGGCCCGCTGTACCCGATAGGTACTGCGGAACATCTCGGTGGTCAGCCCCACGTTGTATCCCGCTCGAAGGGCGGCCTCGTTGGCAGCCTGTACGTCGGGCTCCTTGCCGTAGTACTTGGTGATCCACTCGAGCGTGGTGTCGATGGGGCGGCCGAACATCCAGCCCATCAGCCCGAGGGCGAAGAAGTTCTTCGACCGCAGGACGCCCCGGCCCTTCAAGCCGGTTCCTTCGACCGCCTTCTTCGTCATCTCCTCCATCGGGACGGCCAACACCCGGTAAGCGTTCAGAGAGCCGTCCTCGATCGGGTTGGTGGTGTATCCGGCGCGGGTGAGGTTGCGCTCATCGAATGCGTCGGAGTTGATCACGATCGTCCCCGCCGGCGCCAGGTCGGGGAGGTTCGCCATGAGGGCCGCCGGGTTCATCGCCACCAGGACGTCGGGCTGATCGCCGGGGGTGAGGATGTCGCGGTCGGCGATCTGCACCTGGAACGAGGAGACTCCGGGGAGAGTCCCGGCGGGGGCGCGGATCTCTGCAGGGAAGTTGGGGAAGGTGGCGAGGTCGTTGCCGAAGATGGCCGAGGCCTCGGTGAAGCGGGTACCGGCGAGCTGCATGCCATCGCCGGAGTCGCCGGCGAAGCGAATGGCGACGGCGTGGATGTCGGTGATGTCGGTGGTGGGTGCTTCGGACACGGCCCGGCTTACTCCTCGGTTGTGGGTGAAACGACGCGGCCCGCAGCACATGCCCGAGCTGGATCGACTGTCGACTCGTCCCCCGGATGTTCCAACGGCGGCATTGTACGCGTATTCCGTCCAACCACGATTTAGAGCGCGCGCCAATAGGCTCGCCCCGGGATCAGGTTTCGGTTTGCAGCAAGTCGAAACCTGATTGGACCCGCGACCTATTGCCGCGCGCTCTCAGGCTGTGACGGTCGTGGCGGTGATTCCGGCTTCCTCGAGGGCGAGGCCGATTTCGAGCAGGCGGGCTTCCTCCCACCAGGGAGCGATCACCTGGAGAGAGGGCGGGGGGGAGCCACTCACCGCGATCGGCAGTGCCAGGGCGGGCACCCCCATCTGGTTGACCAGTGCCGTGAACCACGACAGCGCAGGTCGATA
>Ga0154791_113_pt6 | contig 13412 bp, 15 predicted proteins | sample Rifle2008BG16ft_FD_105799 | JGI IMG/M metagenome (GOLD analysis project Ga0154791, IMG submission 105799) | Actinobacteria bacterium RBG_16_68_21
CCCGATCACCGGCGTCCCCCTCCCGTTCGTGTCCTTCGGCGGCACCGCCCTGGTGGTGTCTCTCGTCGGCGTCGGGGTACTGGTCTCGGTGGCCCGGCACGTCGACCCGATTGGAGCACGGCGGCGGTGACGTTCATCATCGCCGCCGCCGGCACCGGAGGCCATGTCGTACCGGCGCTGAGCATCGCCGACGCCCTCGTCGCCCGCGGCATCGTTCCAGACGCCGTCAGCTTCTTCGGGGGCGACCGGTTCGAGGCGACGGCAGTTCCCGCCGCCGGTTACCCCTTCCGGGGCTTCCCGCTGGCACGGCTGCGGCGCAGTCCCACGCCGCGCAATCTGGCGATTCCGTTCGTGACCGGGAAGACGAGCCGGGAGATGGCCGCGGCGATGTCCGACGCCGGGGCGTCGGTGGTCATCGCGATGAGCGGTTATGTGACCGTGCCCGCGGCCCTGGCGGCCCGCCGCCTCGGCGTGCCCTTGATCGTCCACGAGCAGAACAGCGCACCCACGCTGGCAAGCCGGTTCGGGTCGCGCCTGGCGCGGTTTACCCTTCTTGGACTTCCCGGCCCGGCGGAACGGCTGCCCCGCTCCGTGGTGGTGGGCAATCCGCTGCGTCCCTCGCTCGCCGCGTTCGACCGCAGCGCCCTTCGTGATCGAGCCCGCGATCACTACGGTCTCGAGGCCCCCGGCCCGGTGGTCGGGGTGATCGGAGGTTCGCTGGGGGCGATGGTGCTCAACGAGTCCGTCGGCGCCATCGCCGCGATGACCCGTGCAACCGTGGTACATCTCACCGGAGCAGCCGCAGCCGGCGTGCCTGCGGAAACTGCGTCGCCGTTACCGTGGGTACGGCGTCCCTATGAGCCGGAAATGGAGTACTTCTACGCAGCGGTGGATCTGGTGGTTTGCCGCGCCGGCGCGATGACGGTGAGCGAGCTGGCGGCGACGGCCACGCCGGCGATTCTGGTGCCGCTGGAACGGGTCGGTCAGCTGGAGAATGCCCGTGTGCTCGAGAAGGCCGGGGCGGGTGCGATCGTTCGCCAGGCCGACGTCGCCACGTTGCCGGCGAGGGTGACAGAGTTGCTCGCCGCCCCTGCGACACTCCAGGACATGTCCGCCGCTGCCCGGCGCGTGGCGCTCACCAATGCCGCCGGTGACATCGCCGACCGTCTCATGGAGATCGCCGATGGATGAGCTCGTTCCATTCCGCCGAGTCCACGTCGTGGGGGCCGGCGGTGCCGGGATGTCCGGCCTCGCCAAACTCCTCGCCCAGAGCGGACACCACGTGAGCGGATCCGACCTGAAGCCCGCTCCGGCACTGTTCGGTCTCGAGGCGGCCGGCGTCGAGGTCTGGGTCGGGCATCGGCCGGAGCGGGCCAACGAGTGGGATCTGGTTATCGCCTCGAGTGCCGTGCCCGAGCGCGATCCCGAAGTGAGCGCGGCGCGCCGCGGTGGGATCGAGGTGTGGGAGCGTCCCCGGCTGCTCGCCGCGATCTCCCGGCGTCTGCCCACGATCGGGGTCACCGGGACGCACGGGAAGACGACCGGCACCGCAATGCTGGTCACTGCGCTGACGGCCCTGGGAAGGAATCCATCGTTCATGGTCGGGGGGGAGCTCGTCGATGTGAACACCAACGCCCATCTCGGTGAAGAGACCCTGTTCGTCCTGGAGGCAGACGAGGCCTTCGGCACGTTCCTCGACCTGACCTTGCGCGGGCTGGTGGTGACCAACGTCGAGATCGACCACCTGGACCATTACAAGACCGAGCAGGCGCTCTCCGACGCCTTCGTGGCGGTGGCCCGCAACGTCGACGGCCCGGTGGTGGTGTGTCTCGACAATCCCGGATCGGCCGTGGTGGCGGCCGCGATCGACACCAGCATCGGGTACGGCACGTCCCCCGAGGCGGCGTGGCGCATCGCCGGGGTTGCCCACGGCTCGGGAACGGTGTCATTCGTGCTGCACGGACCGGACGCGGCGATCCCGGTGAGGGTTCCCAAGCCCGGTCTCCATGTCGCCCGCAACGCGGCCGGGGTGCTGGCACTGCTCGGCCAGCTGGGATTCGACGTGGCGGCGGCGGCGAAGGGGTTGGCTCGATTCGGCGGCGTGAGACGTCGGTTCGATATCAGGGGACACATCGGGGGAGTGACGATCGTCGACGACTACGCCCACCATCCCACGGAGGTAGCCGCCACGATCGCCGCGGCATCCCTGGGACACGCCGGGCGGGTGGTTGCCGTCTTCCAGCCCCACCGCTTCACCCGCACCGCCGAGCACGCTGCCGCCTTCGGCCGGGCGCTGGCCGCGGCGGGGAAGGTGTTCGTCACCGAGGTGTATGCCGCCGGCGAGACCCCGATCCCGGGTGTTTCCGGCCGAACGATTGTTGCCGCGGCCGGCGCCAACGGCGCCGACGTCGGATACGTGCCGCGGCGCATCGATCTGGCAGGCATCGTCGCCGCCGAAGCGCGTCCCGGGGATCTCATCCTCCTCATGGGTGCCGGGGACATCACGTTGGTGGTCGACGAGTTGGCAGCCCTGCTCGGTCAGCACCGATGAGCGCCTACGACGAATTGCTCGCCAGAGGGCGGCTCGACGAGAACGTTCCGCTCGCCGGGTACACGACCTACCGGTTCGGCGGTCCGGCGCGCTACATGGTCGTCGCCGAAGACGGCGATGACGTCGCCGCCGCCGGGAGCCTGGCGCGCGACGAGGGCCTTCCGCTGCTGGCGCTGGGGCGGGGGAGCAATCTGGTGATTGCCGATGAGGGTTTCCCCGGCGTCGTCATCCGTGCCGGGGCCGGATTGTCGCGACTGGAGTTGGTGGCAGACGGGGTGGTCGTCGCCGGGGCGGGACATCCCCTCCCGCTGCTGGCGCGTCAGACGGTGCGGGCCGGACGAGGCGGCCTCGAGTTCTACGCCGGCATTCCCGGCAGCGTCGGCGGGGCGATTCGGATGAATGCCGGCTGCCATGGATCCGAGACCTCCGAGTGGCTCATCACCGCCCGGGTGATCGATCTGGCCGGGGGCGGGGACGGGGAGCGCACCCCTGAGGAGCTCGGGCTGTCGTACCGCCACAGTGATCTCGGCGATGACGACTTCGTGGTCGAGGCGCGCTTCGGAACCGTGGACATCGTCCCGTCCGACGGCGAGGAGACGATCCGTGAGATCAGCCGCTGGCGACGGGAGCACCAGCCCGGCGGGACCCTCAACGCCGGGAGTGTCTTCAAGAACCCGCCCGGAGATCACGCCGGCCGCCTGATCGACGCCGCCGGCCTCAAGGGCATGCGCATTGGCGGCGCCGAGGTCAGTGAACGCCATGCCAACTTCTTCCTCGCCCACCCGGGGGCGACCGCCCGCGATGTCTACCTCCTCGTCGCCGAGGTGCGCCGCCGGGTGCTCGCCTCCTCCGGTGTCGACCTGACACCCGAAATCCGCTTCGCCGGTGAGTTCGAGTGAACCCCGACGAGACCCCATCCCGGTCGCGGTGGCCGCTGATACTCGTGCTGTCCGTCGTCGGCACCGTCGCACTGGTGCTCAACACCCCGCTGCTGTCGGTCCGTCACATCGAGATCGACGGTGCCAATCGTTCGTCGGCGGGCGACCGGGTCGCCGCCAGCGGGGTAGGCGAGGGTGCCCTGCTGTTGTGGGTCGACACCGGGGCGATCGAACGAGCGGTGCGGAGCGATCCCTGGGTGAGCGATGTGCGGGTAAGCCGGGTGTGGCCGGACCGTATCGTCGTCGAGGTACGAGAGCGGCGTCCCATCGTGTGGGTGGAAGGTGTCCTCGGCTGGATGCAGGTCGCCGAGGACGGGACGGTCGTCGCCCGCGCCGACGAAGCGGGCCAGGGGCTGCTGCGCGCCAGGGTTGCCTTTCCCGATCGCGACCCCGGAGACCGGCCGGTCGACCCGGCATGGCATGAGATCGTGGAGATGGCGCTGGTCCTCGCCGACGACCTCGGCCCCACGATGACGTTGGAGATGCGCGGGTCGGAGATGTGGACCCACGCCCTCGGTCACGACGTACGGCTCGGGTACCCGATCGGCCTCGGCGACAAGGCTCGTTCCCTGGTGGCGCTGGTCGGGGAGACCATCCCCGCGGGTGCCACGATCGACCTGACGTCGCCGCGCCGCCCCGCGGTGGTCGTCGAGGGCAACCCTGCACCTTGAGTGGAGGGTCGCCGCCGGCAAACGTCATGCCGGAGTCGAGGGTGGGTTATCCTTGAAACATCCCGGCCGGGCGAGAGGCCGTTCCCTTGAATCCCGTGAGGGGATCGACATGGGGCTGAGCACATGAGCATGATGAGCGGAGACGGCCTGCAGAGCTATCTGGCCGTCATCAAGGTCGTCGGGGTCGGGGGAGGCGGAGTCAACGCCGTCAATCGGATGATCGAGGCCGGCCTGCGCGGCGTGGAGTTTGTCGGGGTGAACACCGACGCCCAGGCGCTGCTGATGTCCGACGCCGACGTCAAGCTCGACATCGGCCGGGAACTGACGAGAGGCCTCGGGGCGGGGGCCGACCCGGAGATCGGCCGCACTGCCGCCGAAGCCCACCGCGACGACATCGAGGACGCCCTGCGCGGGTCGGACATGGTGTTCATCACCGCCGGCGAGGGGGGCGGCACCGGCACCGGGGCGGCCCCGATAGTGGCCGACGTGGCCCGGAGCCTGGGCGCCCTCACCGTGGCGGTGGTCACCCGGCCGTTCGGATTCGAAGGGCGCCGCCGTTCGGTGCAGGCGGAGCAGGGGATCGCCAATCTGAGGGGTGCAGTGGACACCCTGATCGTGATCCCCAACCAGCGCCTGCTCGAGTTCGCCGATCAGAACCTGCCGATCGTGGACGCGTTCAAGCTGGCCGATGAGGTGTTGCTGCACGGCGTTGGCGGCATCACCGATCTCATCACCACCCCGGGCCTGATCAACGTCGACTTCGCCGATGTCAAGTCGGTGATGTGGGGGGCAGGCACTGCCGTGATGGGCATCGGCAGGGCAACCGGGGAGAACCGCGCCGAGCAGGCCGCGACCAAGGCGATCGCCAGTCCGATGCTGGAGGCGTCCATGGAGGGTGCCAGCGGCGTCCTGCTGTCGGTTGCCGGGCCATCGACCATGACGCTCCACGAGGTGAATCAGGCGGCTACCACCATCGCCGAGCATTGCACCCCGGATGCCAACGTCATCTTCGGGGCGACGATCGACGACTCCATGGGGGACGAGATGCGGGTCACCGTGATCGCGGCCGGCTTCGGCGGGGTCTCCGCCGAGCGTCCCCGATTCCAGGCGTCGTCGGCGGAGATCGGTGGTCCCCGGGCGGGGCGGGCAGCGCGGCCGCAACCCGCTGAGGACCTGGAGCCGGCTCCTTTCGACGACCTGGAGATTCCCGACTTCCTCAGGGGATGATCCTTCCTCCCGGCTTCGTCGGAGCCGCGTTCGGAGACGCCGCCGACGGTGATCCCCGTCGCGACCCGGAAGCGGGAAGGCGTCTCTCGGCACGACTCGGCATCCCGCCCGACTGGGCGTGGCTCCGACAGGTCCACGGGGCGGTGGTGTTGCGGGCCGACGGCGCCGGGCCACTCGGCGAGGGAGACGCCGCATTCACCACCCGACCCGGACTCCCGATCGCGGTGGCCACGGCCGATTGCTTCCCGGTCGTCATCGAGGGTGATGGTGGAACCGGTATCGCCCACGCCGGATGGCGGGGAGCGGCCGCCGGTGTGGTTGGAGCCCTGCGTCAGACAATGAGCGCCGCCGGCATCGCGCCGCGAAGGGCGGCGATCGGTCCAGGGATCGGCGCGTGCTGCTTCGAGGTGGGCCTCGATGTCGCCGATCGCTTCCCCGGACGGCAATCCACCACGGCATGGGGCACGTCGAGCGTCGATCTGCGCGGCGAACTGGTCGCCGCCCTCGATGGCCTCGATGTCTGGATGACGGAGGCGTGTACGATGTCCGATGTCGGGTATCACTCCTTCCGCCGTGACGGCACCGCCCTGCGCCAGGTGGCTGTGGCATGGCTACCGGACTGAGCGCGGTTCGGGCGGCGGTGGTCGCCGCCGCCGAACGTGCCGGACGGGATCCGGCCGAGATAACTCTCGTCGGGGTGAGCAAATACGCCACGGACGAGGCGATGCTCCGCGCCTACGACGAAGGGCTGCGCGACTTCGGAGAGAATCGTGCCGAGGACTTGGCGGTGCGGGTGGCGTTGCTCCCCGGCGATGTCCGCTGGCATTTCGTCGGGCGCCTCCAGGGAAACAAGGTACGCCGGGTTCGGCCGGTCACCCATCTGCTCCACTCACTCGATCGAGTGGAGCTCGCCTCGTACTGGATGAAGGGTCCCGGTGCCCCGCCTCCGGCGCTGGTGCAGGTGAACCTGGGAAGAGAGCCGCAGAAGGGTGGTGTCGCTCCGGAGGGCACCCTCTCGCTGGTAGCAGCAGCCGTGGCGCTCGGTATCGACGTCCGCGGATTGATGACCGTGCCTCCGCTCGCCCCTGACGGGGAGGCGGCGCGGCCGTACTTCCGGGCGTTGCGGGAGTTGCGCGATCGAATCGCGACGTCCCATCCGGGGGTACGGGAGTTGTCGATGGGGATGACGGACGACTTCGCGGTCGCCGTCGCCGAAGGTGCCACGGTATTGCGGGTTGGACGGGCTATCTTTGGTCCGATTCGCGACGGGGATTGAAGGCCCATATGGGTTTGTGGCAGAAGACGCTGTTCTACCTGGGCCTGGTCGATGAGGACGCCCCGCAGTTCGAGGCACCGTACTCCGATCAGGATGACCCCATGGGGACGCAACGCCCGTATGCCGCGCCGTCCGGCCGAACCCGTCAGCAGTCCTCCCCATCCCAGTACCGCCAGCCGATGCGATCCGGCGGGGGACAAGACGAATCGCGGCTTGGGCCGACCCTGACCACCGGAGAGCGGATGGCGGCGAGTCGCCTCCCCGGCGAGCCGGTCATCCTGCCGCGGCAGTCGGGGGTCCAGGGCCGCCGGGTGGAGCCGCCGATGACGGCCCGTCGTCGGCCGGTCGCCGATCGCTCCTTCTCCGAGGCGGGGGTCATGGTGACGCCTGCGGACCGCCCGTTGATACGAACGGTGACCGACGCCGACCTCGAGTCGGAGGTGATCGTCGCTCGTTCGTACACCGACGCCCAGATCCTCGCCGACCACATCAGGGCCAACATCCCGGTCGTGCTCGACCTGCGCAAGGTGGAACCGGCGATGGTGCGTCGCCTGGTCGACTTCGCCAGCGGCCTCACCTACGCCCTCGGCGGGTCGATGCGCAAGATCGGCCAGGGCGTCGTGCTGGTCAACCCGGCGAACGTGAACATCAGCCGCGACGAGAAACGCCGCCTCAAAGAGCTCGGCTACTACCAGGCGCCGGAAGAGCCCTGAGCCGTGAGCGTGCTGCGCACGATCGTTCTGGCGTACGCCTACGTCGTGTTGGCCAGGGTCGTCCTCGAGTGGATTCCGGTCTCCTACGACCATCCCCTGGCGCGAGTGCGCTCGGTGCTGCGCTCGGTGACCGATCCGGTGCTGGTGCCGCTGCGACGCATCATCCCCCCGGTGCGGATGGGCGGCACCTCACTGGACCTCTCTCCGATGATCCTGATGTTCGTGTTGTTCCTGGTGGCCGGGGCCCTCTAGGTCCGGCCGGCGCAACCGACATCAGGCGGGGGAGATGGCGATCCTGATCGGCTCATCGGCAACGGCGCGTTCATCGGCGGGCGACGGGCCCCCGGCCGTCTCCGTCATCTCCACCGCCAGCACCTCGGCGGCGATCCAGTCGCCGTGACGCTCGATCGCTGCGGCGATCGCCGGCGATGGAGACGACCACGCCACGGTGATCCGATCGGAGACTGCCAGCCCGGTGTCCTTGCGAATGGCCTGGATCTCCTTGACGAGCTCGCGGGCGAGCCCCTCGATCGCCAGGTCGGGGGTGATCTCGGTGTCGAGCGCCACAGAAACGCGGTCTCCGGAGGCCACCGCGATCCCGGGGCGGGGATCCCGGGTGACGACCACGTCGTCGGCGGTGAGAATCTCGCCGGCCACCTCGATCGAGCCGGTTTCCAGCAGCCCTACCACGGCGGCACCGTCCAGTTCGGCTACGGCGGCGGCGATCGCTTGCACGCCGGGACCGAAGCGCGGCCCGAGGGTCCGGTAGTTGGGCTTCGCCCCGATGGTGGCGAGGCTGCCCTCATCATCTGAGGTGGCCACGGCCCGGACGTTCAGCTCGTCGGCGATCAGGTCCGCATGGGCCGTCACCGCCGAGCGGACGGCGGCATCGTGGCTGACCACGGTGAGAGTGGCCAGGGGCTGGCGGATCCGGATCGACTCGGACACGCGGAGACTGCGTCCGAGGGCAACGACCTCGCGCACCGCGCCCATGGCGGCTTCGAGATCGGGGTCGATAAGAGCCGGGTCGGCCTCGGGGTACTCCTCGAGGTGGACGCTCGGCGGGCCCTGGTCCCCGTCACCCCGGCGTTCGACGACCAGGTCCTGATACATCGCCTCGGTGATGAAGGGGAGCACCGGCGCCATGAGCTCGGCGAAGGTGACCAGCACCTCGTAGAGCGTGGCGAAGGCGGCGATCCCGTCACCGTTGTCGGCCGCGGGCCCGCCCCGGCCAGTCCAGAAGCGCCGCCGCGAGCGCCTGATGTACCAGTTGGTCAGGTCGCCCACGAAGTCGATCAGAGGAGGGATCACGTTGTAGAGGTAGTACCCCTCCATCTCGGTGTTCACCCGGCCGATCAGGCTCTGCAAAACCGACAGGATCCAGCGATCGATCTCCGGCCGCGCTGCCGGTGCCGGTGCGGCTGCCAGGTCTTCGACCCTGAGGCCGTCGGCAGCGGCGTACGTCGTGAAGAAGGAGTACGCGTTCCAGTAGGGGAGCATGACGGTGCGCACGACCTCACGGACACCACGCTCGGAGAAACGCAGCGGCTCGGCGCGCACCACCGGTGAGTTGATCAGATAGGCGCGCAGGGCGTCGGCGCCGGTGGTGTCGATGAGGGACATCGGGTCGGGATAGTTCTTGAGGGACTTGGACATCTTGTGCCCGTCCTCGGCGAGGATGAGACCGTTGACCACACAATTGCGGAAGGGGGCGCGGTCAAAGAGGGCGGTGGCGTGGACCAGCAGCGTGTAGAACCACCCCCTGGTCTGGTCGAGACCCTCGGCGATGTAGTGCGCCGGGAAGCCGCGCTCGAAACGCTCCTTGTTCTCGAACGGGTAGTGGCTCTGCCCGTAGGGCATTGCCCCCGACTCGAACCAGACATCGAGCACCTCGGGGACGCGGTGCATCGTGCCGCTGCATTCGGTGCACGGGAAGGTGATCGCGTCGACGACGTGCTTGTGCAGGTCGGTGGGACGGACGCCCGAGCGGGCTTCGAGATCGTCGAGACCGCCGACGCACACCCGGTGATCGCCGGCGTCGCATTCCCACACCGGGATGCACGACCCCCAGAACCGGTTTCGGCTCACCGCCCAATCACGCGCCTGGGAGACCCAGTTGCCGAACCGGCCGGTGCCCACATGATCCGGTACCCAATGGATGGTTTCGTTGAGTTCCGCCATACGATCCCGGATCGCTTCGACGGCGACGAACCAGGTCGGGATTGCCTTGTAGATGATCGGCGTGAACGTTCGCCAGCAATAGGGGTAGGAGTGGACGATCCGCTCGCTGAGGGCGAGGGCGCCGCGCTCCTCGAGCAGTCGAACGATGCCGGCATCGGCCTCCTTGACGTTCTGCCCGGCGAAGTCGGGGACGTCCTCGCTAAAGCGGCCTTGCTCATCGACCGGGTCGACGAGCAAGTGGGCGAGACCGGCATCGCCGAACGCCACAAAGTCGTCCTCGCCGTGAGCCGGGGAGGTGTGTACCAGCCCGGTGCCCTCCTCGGTGGAGACGTTGGGGCCGACGATCACGACGAACGCGCCCCGGGCGGCGAGGTCGGCGTAGTAGGGCAGCACCGGACGGTACCTGGTGCCCACCAGGGTGGCGCCGGTGACGACCGCGGAGATGTCGGCACCGTCGGGCCACAGTGACGCCACCCGATCCTCGGCGACCCAGTAGGGCCCCGGGCGGCCCCGCAACGCGTCGGTGACCCGGGCGTAGCTGATGTCCTCGCCGACCTGCACCCCCAGATTGGAGGGCACGGTCCATGGCGTGGTGGTCCACACCAGGAGCACGTCCCCGGGAGCGACCGGGTCGGGCCCCTCGGTCACCTCGAGGCGGAGAGTGATCGAGGGATCCTCGACGTCGCGGTAGCCGCCGAGGTTGACCTCGAAATTGGAGAGCGGGGTGGCCGCCCCGAACGAATAGGGGAGTACCTTGAACGCCTTGTACACGAGGCCCTGATCCCACAGCCGCGAGAACACCCACCAGACGGACTCCATGAAGTCGAGGTCCATCGTCTTGTAGTCGTCGACGAAGTCGACCCACCGACCGATACGGCGGGTGATCGTCTCCCAGGCCTCGGTGTTCTCCATCACCCGCTCGCGGCAGGCCTCGTTGAACCGCTCCACGCCGAAGCTGACGATGTCGGACGGACCCGACAGGTCGAGCTCTGCCTGGACTTCGAGCTCGATGGGGAGTCCGTGCGTGTCCCAGCCAAAGCGCCGTTCGACCCGATGACCCCGCATCGTCCAGTATCGGGGGACGATGTCCTTGAGCACGCCGGCGAGCAGGTTGCCGTAGTGGGGGGTGCCGGTCGGGAAGGGCGGCCCGTCGTAGAAGGTGAATTCGCTTTCGGCAGGTCGGCTGGACACCGACAGAGCGAACGCATCGACCCGATCCCACAGGTCGAGGATCCGGTGCTCCTGGTCCGGGAAGGAGACCTCGGGTGATACTCGGGTGAAGGGTTTCGAGCTGGTCATCGTCGTCCTCGGCCGGCTGCTCCTGCCGCCGGGACGAGCCTGAGGCCCGCGGTACCACCCGGCTTGCCGCCCCGAAGGGCGGCCGCTCGTGGACCCCGTGTCGGGGGGCATCCGGCGGGTTCTACCCGGGCTGGTCGCCCGCTCTTCCCGCGGCTCAGAGGTGATGTCCCGCCCGCTCGTGAACGCCGGCCTCACACCATCGCCGGTTCGCTCGGTTCCGTGATCGGTCGGGCGCGTCCTCATCGGCGCCTGGCGGCGGAAGATACCAGGTAACGGCACCGGGGCCGACCATTGGGGGGCCTCTATCGTCGCGGTGATGCTGCGGGAACACCCCGACGGAGTGGTGGTAGCGGTCTGGGCCGTCCCCGGGGGGAGTCGCGATGCCGTCGGCGGGGTTCACGATGGCGCCCTCCGGGTGCGGACGTCGGCTCCGCCCGAGGGAGGAGAGGCGAATCGGGCGGTTGCTCGCCTGGTCGCCGCGGCGCTGGGCGGTCGGCGGGGGCGCGTGATCGGGGGGCATGGGTCCCGGCGCAAGCAGGTGCTCGTCGAGGGGGTGAGTCTCGGCGCCGCGGCGATGGTTCTCGATGAGCTGAGATCAGGGTCTTGATGCTCCGGCCCTCGGGGTACTCCGCCGGGTACCGCTGAACGACCTGCCCGTGGTATCGTCCCGCTCCGCCGAGGGAGGCTCAATGGCACGCGATCTCGCGGTATCGACACTCGAGCGTTTTCGCAAGCGGCTCGAAGAGGAACAGGTGCGGCTCGGCGAGATCATCCGGGATATCGAGGCAGAGCGCGAAGAGGTGCGCCTCACCGAGACGTCCTCCGACCGCAGTCCCGACCCGAACACCGCCGAAGGCGGGTCGCTCGCCTTCGAAATGGAGAAGGAACTGTCGCTGTGGCAGAACACGCAGGACATCCTCGCCATGGTCGAGGAGTCCCTCTCCCGGATCGACGAAGGCACCTACGGGAAGTGTGAAGTGTGCGGTGGGTCGATCCCGGTCGCCCGTCTCGACGCCCTTCCCTACACCAAGCTGTGCGTGGACTGCGCCGCCTCGCGCCGCTGAGCCCTCTGTCGACCGCCCTCGGTGCCGCGGGTTCGATCGTCCTCGCCGACCAGCTCACGAAGTGGTGGGTGGTCTCCTGGCTGAGGATCCACCCGATCGATCTGTTCGGTGGAGTGCTCGAACTCCACTACGTCACCAATTCCGGGGCTGCCTTTTCGATGCTCCAGGGTGCCGGATCGCTGATCGCCTTGGCCGCGGTCGCCCTGGCCGTGTTCATCTTCCTCGTTGTGCGCAAGGTTGAGAATCGGGTCGAGGCCCTCGCCCTGGGTCTGGTGCTCGGGGGAGCGCTCGGCAACCTGGCGGACCGGTTCTTCCGGGGACCCGGCCTCCTCGACGGACGGGTGGTCGACTGGGTGGACTTCTCCTTCTTCCCGGCATTCAACGTCGCCGACTCGGCGATCACCATCGGCGCGGCTATGGCGCTGATCGTCGCATTCCGGCGCGAATGAGGCATCGGGTCCCGCCGGACCTCGCCGGGGAACGCCTGGATCGCGTCGTGGCCAAACTCGGTCCCCTCAGCCGTTCCGTCGCCGGTGCACTCGTGGAAGCGGGAGGGGTGACGGTCGATGGCGCTGTGGGCAATCGCAAGCAGCGGGTGGCGGCAGGGGTGGTGATCGAGTTCGCCCGGCCCGAACCGGAGGTGGCACTCGCCCCGGAGGCGGTGCCGTTCACGGTCCGCTACGAGGACCGGCATCTCGCCGTCGTCGACAAGCCGGCCGGCGTGGTCGTACACCCCGGGGCCGGGCGCAGCAAAGGCACCCTCGCCTCCGGAATTCTGCAGCGCTGGCCGAGCGTGCGGGGGGTGGGCGTCGAGGGACGATGGGGGATCGTTCACCGGCTGGATCGCGACACCTCCGGGCTCCTGGTCGTGGCGTTGGACCCGGAGTCCTACGAAGGGCTCCGGGCGGCGATCGGAGCCCGCGCCGTGACCCGGCGATACCTGGCGCTGACCCACGGGAAGCCCTCCGCCCCGACCGGGACTGTGGAGGCGGCAATCGCCCGGAATCCGGCCCGGCCCACCAGGATGCGCATCGATCCCCGCGGCCGACCGGCGCGTACCCACTACCGGCTGGTGGCATCGTGGCGGGAGTTCAGCCTGCTCGACGTGACGCTCGACACCGGTCGAACCCATCAGATCCGGGTCCATCTCGGATCGATCGGCCTTCCCATCGCCGGAGACCCCACCTACGGACGACCCGGGGGGAGCCCCCGGGTGTTCTTGCATGCCCACCATCTCGGGCTGCAGCATCCGGTGACGGGTGAGAGGATCGAGGTGGACAGCCCGCTTCCCGACGACCTGGCCGCGGCGGTGGCCGCCCTCGGGCCGGCCGAGGCGGGCTGACTCAGCCGAAGAAGGTGCGGGCGACCGCGAACAACGCCGGGTCGACTCCCCGGGTGGGACCCTCCACGGCGGACAGCGGGACGGTGGTGACATCAGGGCCGCGCACCGCGACCATTACGCCGTGCTCACCGGCGAGTGCGGCATCGGCGG
>Ga0154791_115_pt3 | contig 13234 bp, 10 predicted proteins | sample Rifle2008BG16ft_FD_105799 | JGI IMG/M metagenome (GOLD analysis project Ga0154791, IMG submission 105799) | Actinobacteria bacterium RBG_16_68_21
CCGTGCCGGCGACATCACGGATCTTGCGCGTCGTCACCGCCTTCACCCGGGCGCTGCAGGATGGCACGGAGCCATTGGAGGCCATCGAGGTGCTCCACCGAGGTGCGGCCTATGAGTTCGACCCAGACGTCGTCCTTGCCCTCAGACGTGTACTGGCACGCCGCGGCGTCATCGCCGCCTAGGGAGACGCGATCCGGATCCTGCGGATGGCGGACCGCGGGTGGCGGGCCTGAGTAACCTGCTTGGCAGCCGCTCCCGAGGTACTCGTGCTCCGCTACGACGTCGCACCCCCCCGCGCCACGATCACCATCGACGATCCCGAGCGGCGCAATCCGCTGTCGGAGTCGGCGATGATCGAGATCACCGGGATGATCGAGCGGGCTGCCGCCGATGACGCGGTCCGGGTCGTCGTCATCACCGGCGCCGGGGAGCAGGCATTCTCTGCCGGCGGCGATCTCGGGGGGCGCTCCGCAGAAGCCCCGATCGCCGATCACGATGACCGAGGAGCTCTCGCCGGGTTGTTTCGGGGCGTGCGGGGCTGCGGCAAGCCGATCGTGGCCCGGGTCAACGGCCACGCCCTCGGCGACGGGTTCGGTCTCGCCGCGGCGTGCGATGTGGTGATCGCGGTCAAGGACGCCACGTTCGGCACTCCGGAGATCAAGGTCGGGCTGTGGCCGATGATCATCACCGCCGTCCTGCAGAGGACGATGCCCCACAAGGCGGCGCTCGAACTGATGCTCACCGGAAGACGGATCACCGCCGATGAGGCGATGCGTCTCGGTGTGGTGTCCCGGGTCGTGCGACGCTCCGATCTCGACGATGCCGTCGATCTCGTCGTCGCCGGTCTCGCCACGGCGAGCCCTGCCATCCTCCGGATGGGACGGGATTCCTTCTACGCGGTGGAGGACCTCGACTTCGAGTCGGCGATGACCCAACTCCACCTCGGACTCACCGCGGTCGCCGCCACCGAGGACGCAGTCGAAGGAGCTGCCGCCTTCGTGGAGAAGCGCCGCCCGGAATGGCGGGGGAGGTGAGACACGTCGCCCGTCGCCCGTCGCCCGTCGCCGGCAGGAGGGTTGCTCACTCCGTTTCCTCCCCCTCAGAGGGAGGTGTCACCGTCCGGAGGGCGGTGACGGAGGGGGTCCTTCGGTGTGCGGTGATCGCGTGTGAGGCACCACGCGTCCACTGTGGGGGACCTACCCCCCTCCCCCTCGCTTCGCTCGGGTACTCCCCCCTGAGGGGGGAGAGAAGCAGCTGTGACGACCGGATCTCCTCTCGCGTTCGTTGGCTTCGGCGCGTCCGACGACCGTCGAACGTCCAATGTCGAAGGTCGAATGTTGTTCAGCTCTTCCTGCGGGGAGCGGGAAGCGGGGAGCGGGAAGCGGCCTCACGAAGTGAGGCGTCATGACCTGGGAAGCGTGGTTCACGCTCGGTGTGGTCCTGGTGATGATCATCTTGCTCGCCCGGGACTTCACGGCTCCGGCCGCGGTGGTGTTCGCTGCGGTGGTGGCACTGCTCGTCGCCGGCGTCATCGAGCCCGGCCAGGCCCTCGCCGGATTCAGCAATCCGGCGCCGGTCACGGTCGCCGCCCTCTACGTGGTGGCCTCCGGCATCGAGCGCACCGGGGTGCTCAACCGGCTTATCGATTCGACGCTCGGCGGGGGAGGAAGCGAACGGATGACCCTAGCCAGGCTGCTGCTCCCCAGCGCCGGGGCGTCAGCCTTTCTCAACAACACTCCGATCGTGGCGATGCTGGTTCCCGCGGTCTCCCGCTGGTCGCAGCGAGTCGGCCGGTCGGTGTCCCGCTACCTGATGCCGTTGTCGTTCGCGGTGATTCTCGGCGGCATGGTCACCCTGATCGGCACCTCTACCAACATCGTTGTGTCCGGGCTGATGCAGGGATCGGCGATGGAGCCCATGGGTTTCTTCGAGGTCGCCAAGCTCGGCCTCCCGGTGGCGGGGTTCGGGCTGATCCTTCTGATCCTGCTGGCGCCGACGCTGCTTCCCGACCGGCGGGGGGCTCGTCGGGACATCGAGGACGTGCGTGAGTTCGTAGTCGAGTTGCGCGTCGATCGGGGTGGACCGCTCGACGGGTCATCGGTCGAGGGTGGGGGCCTGCGCCACCTGGTGGGAGTGTTTCTCGCTCAGGTCGAGCGCGGCTCGGAGCTCATCGCGCCGGTCGGTCCCGACACGGTGCTCCACGGGAACGATCTGCTGCGGTTCGTCGGCAATGCCCGCGATGTCGCCGACCTGACGGGGCGCGCCGGACTGACCCCGGAGGCCAAGCAGCACACCGCGGGGATCCCCACCGGAAGGCTGGCGTTGTTCGAGGCCGTGATCGGGGACGCCTCCCCGCTGGTCGGCTCCTCGTTGAAGAGCGTCGGCTTCCGCGATCACTATCAGGCTGCCGTCCTCGCCATCCATCGGGCCGATCGCAGGGTGGAAGCGAAGCTTGGTGAGGTGCGTCTCAAGACCGGCGACACGTTGCTGGTCCTGGGATCGCCGGCGTTTGCCGATCGGTGGCAGGGCTCGAACGACTTCCTGCTCGTATCCCGGTTCGGCGCGGCAGATCCACCTCGCGCCGACAAGGTGATCCCGGCGACGCTGATCGGAATCGGGGTCGTGGTCGTCGCCGCCCTCGGGCTGCTGCCCATCCTCGAGGTTTCGCTCCTGGGGGCGTTCGCCGTGGTCCTCACCGGGGTGCTCAGCCCGGGAGAGGCTCGGAGCGCGGTCGATCTCGATGTGATCATCGTGATAGCGGCGTCCTTCGGGGTCGGGGAGGCCCTCTTCCAGACGGGCCTCGCCTCCAATCTCGCCGGCTGGCTCGTCGACGGCTTCGAGCCCCTCGGGCCGGTCGGGGTGCTCATCGGTGTCGCCCTGGCGACGATCGCGCTCACCGAGGCGATCACCAACAACGCGGCCGCGGTGCTGATGTTCCCGATCGCGGTGGCTGCAGCTTCCCGTGTCGGCGCCGACCCGAGGGCATACGCAATCGTGGTGGCGGTGATGGCCTCGGCGTCGTTCCTGACGCCGATCGGCTATCAGACGAACACGATGGTGTGGGGGCCGGGGGGTTACCGATTCGGCGACTACTCCCGGCTCGGATTCCCCTTGACGCTGCTCACGTTGGCCGCCGTCGGGACGCTCGCTCCCACCTGGTGGGCGATCTAGAGGTCGAACACCTCGCTGATGGCGGCCGAGACCTGCTCCCGGGTGAGGCCCCCATAGAGCACCCGCACGATCCGACCGTCGGTCGATATGAAGAACGTGGTCGGGAGGCCGGGGGAGGGGTATTTGCGGGCGACCGAACCGGGCTCGTCGATCGCCAGCGGGTAGGACACGCCGATATCCGCGGCGAATTCCTCTGCCGCAGTGGGATCGTCATCCACCGCGATCCCGATGAAGGACACGGCAGGATTGGCGGCGGCAGCGGCGTCGAGCTCCGGCATCTCCTCGCGGCACGGGGTGCACCACGATGCCCAGAGGTTGAGGATGACCGGGCGTCCGGCGGCGAGCTCGTCGGCGAGGACGAAGCGGGTCCCGTCGAGCAGGTCGATGATGAAGTCGGGAGCGGCATCGCCCGTCGGCACTTCGAATCCTCCCAGCGCCGGGATGCTCGTCGGGGTCGGGGAGTCGTCACTCCCTCCGAACACCAGAATCCCCACCCCGACGACGATGGCGGCGATCAGGGTCAGCGCGCCGAGCGGCCAGCGGCGCGACCGGCGTCGGAGTGGCCGGTCGCCGGCGGGATCGTCTTCGAGCGTTTGCCGCGGGGTCTGGTCGGTCATCGGCGCCAGGCTACCGGGAGTGACCCGATACCAAGCGTTAGCATCCGCGCCCGATGACGTCGTTCTTCAAGCGCAACCGGGACGAGTTGCTCGCCAAGGGAATCGACCCGGCGCGGCTTCCTCCGGGGCAGTACTCGACCGACCGTTTCCCCGTGCTTCACGCCGGAGCTGTGCCCAAGGTGGAATCGGCAACGTGGGAGTTCACTGTGAACGGGCTCGTGGACAAAACCCTCCGCCTCGGGTTCGACGGGTTCCGGTCGCTGCCCACGAAGACGATCACCGCCGACATCCATTGCGTGACCAAGTGGACCAAGTTCGACACCACCTGGGAGGGGGTCTCCACGACGGCTCTGCTCGAAATGGTGGGGCCCTCCCCGGATGCCACCCACGTGGTGGTCAGGGCCGAGCAGGGGTTCACCGCCAATCTTCCTCTCGAGGACTTCGCCCGGGAGGGCAACCTGTTCGCTTGGAGATACGGTGGCGAGGAGCTCGAAGTCGACCATGGATGGCCGCTGCGCCTGGTGGTTCCCCACCTCTACTTCTGGAAGTCGGTCAAGTGGGCGCGCGGGTTCGATCTCCTCGACCACGATGAGCCCGGGTTCTGGGAACGCAACGGGTACCACATGTACGGCGACCCGTTCCGCGAACAGCGGTACTGGGGGGATTGAGCTGCCTCAAGGGCAGCGTTACCCGTTACCCGTTACCCGTTGCCCGTTGCTCGTTGCTCGTTGCTCGTAAGAGACCCTGGCGATCGGATTTCGCCCATTGCCCATCGCTAATCGCTCGCTCGCCCAAAGTCCAACGTCCAATGTCGAACGTCCTTCCCTCCATCCGCCCCTGTTGCCATTGAATGCCCGCGGTAGCGTTAGGGCATGACCTCCTCCTTCCTTGCCGACCTCGGATCCCGGGCGGACGACCTGGTGGGCCAGGGGCTCTTCAAGACCGAGCGGGTGCTTGCCTCCCCGCAGGACGCTCATATCCGTCTCGCCGACGGGACCGCCGTGCTCAACCTGTGCGCCAACAACTACCTCGGCCTGGCGAACCACCCGGCGCTGATCGCAGCTGCCGCTGAGGCGCTGGATCGGTACGGCTACGGGATGGCGTCGGTGAGGTTCATCTGCGGCACACAGACGATCCATCGCGACCTCGAGGAACGGGTGTCGGCCTTCCTCGGTACCGAGGACACCCTGCTCTACTCGTCGTGCTTCGACGCCAACACCGGGTTGTTCGAGACCATCCTCGACGAGAGCGACGCCGTCATCTCCGATGCCCTCAACCACGCCTCGGTGATCGACGGCATCCGCCTCTGCAAGGCCGATCGGCACCGGTACGCCAACAACGACATGGCCGAACTCGAGAAGCGGCTCGGCGACGCCGCCGGGGCCCGGTACCGGTTGATCGCCACCGACGGGGTGTTCTCGATGGACGGCATGCTCGCCGACCTTGCGGGGATCTGTGATCTCGCCGATCGGCACGACGCGCTGGTGATGGTCGACGACTCCCATGCTGTCGGCTTTGTCGGAAACGGAGGCCGGGGGACGCCTGAGGAGACCGGCACCGCGGGCAGGATCGACATTCTCACCGGGACGTTCGGGAAGGCGCTCGGGGGAGCCTCCGGGGGGTACACCAGCGGGTGCAAGGAGATCATCGGCTGGCTGCGGCAGCGCTCCCGGCCCTATCTGTTCTCGAACTCCCTGTCGCCGGTGATTGCGGCGACCACGTTGCGGGCGCTCGATCTGATCGAGGAGTCGGACGAGCTCCGGGTACGTCTCCGGGGGAACGCCGAGCTTTTCCGGGAAGGAATGTCTGCGGCTGGTTTCGAGCTCGCCGGGGCGGGTCATCCGATCATTCCGGTGATGCTCGGCGATGCCCGGGTCGCCACCGAGATGGCGTCGCGGCTACTCGAGGCGGGTATCTACGTGATCGGGTTTTCCTTTCCCGTGGTGCCGGTCGGCCAGGCGAGGATCCGTACCCAGATGTCGGCGGCACACACTCCCGAAGACATCGAGCGGGCGGTGGCCGCCTTTACCGAAGTGGGTTCAGCCATGGGGGTGGTGCCGTGAAAGCTCTCGTGAAGGCCAAGGCCGAGCCCGGCCTGTGGATGGAGGATGTCGATCCACCCGAGCCGGGGGAACGCGACGTGCTGATCCGGGTGCGCAAGACGTCGATCTGCGGGACCGATCTGCACATCCTCAACTGGGACCATTGGGCGCAGACGACGATTCCGGCGCCGATGGTCGTCGGTCACGAGTTCATGGGGGAGATCGCCGGGATGGGCGGCGAGGTGCAGGGGCTCGAGATCGGGGAGAGGGTGGCCGGCGAGGGGCACATCACCTGTGGTCACTGCCGCAACTGCAAGGGGGGCCGGCGCCACTTCTGTCACAACCATGTGAGCGTCGGCGTGACCCGTCCCGGAGCGTTCGCCGAGTATCTGGTGATTCCGGCGGAGAACGTCTTCCCGGTGCCCGCCCACATCTCCTCCGATGTGGCCGCGGTGCTGGACCCTCTGGGTAACGCGGCACACACCGCGCTGGCCTTCGATGTGATCGGCGAGGATGTGCTCGTCACCGGCGCCGGGCCGATCGGCATCATGGCGACCGCAATCGCCCGGCACATCGGGGCACGCTTCGTCGTGGTCACCGACCTCAACCCGTATCGGCTTGCCCTGGCCGAACGGATGGGCGCCGACGCGGTCGTCGACGTTCGCGCGGAGGAGGTCGCCCCGGTGATGGAGGCGCTGGGCATGACCGAGGGCTTCGACGTGGGAATGGAGATGTCGGGGAGTGAGCGTGCCTTCAACCAGATGCTCGGGGTGATGAATCACGGCGGCCGGGTGGCCGTGCTCGGCCTGCCCCCCGCCGACGTGACCCTCGACCTCGACACGGTCATCTTCAAGGGACTCACCGTGCAGGGGATCTACGGGCGACGGATCTTCGAGACCTGGTACAAGACCGCCGCCATGCTGCAGAGCGGCCTCGACGTCGCGTTGGTGATCACCCACCGGTTCCCGGTCGACGACTTCCAGACCGCTTTCGACGTGGTGGCCTCCGGCGAGTGCGGCAAGGTGGTGTTGGACTGGGCGTAGTCCCACAGATCTTCGACGGTCGACCGTGGACGCAATGCGCATTGCGCAATGCGCAAAACGCGTGAGGCGCGATTCCTGCTGGAAACCGGCGACTGGAAACTGGACACGGGTGAACGACTACCCGATGGTCACCCGCCTCACTTGCAGGGCGTCGACGCTTTCCGGATCGGGATCGACTCCGATCCCGGGAAGGCGGTCGGGGGTGACCGAGCCGGCGATCAGCGGCGGATACGACGCGACGTCGGTCTCCAGATAGCCGAGAGGTGGGGCGACCTCGGCGTCGACCACTCCGTCGAGGACCGCGATGGCGAGGAGGTGACGTCGTCCGATCGCGGTGTCGAACGTGCCGCCCACCTTGACTCCGACACCCTCTTCGGCAGCGATGGCGAGGATCTGCAGCGTGGCGGAGAGCCCGAGGCGGTTCGCCTTCAGGGAGAGGACGTCTGCGGCTTGTGCGGCCAGCACACGGCGGGCGTCGGCAACCGACCGGATCGTCTCGTCCACGCAGACGGGCACGGAGCGGCGTGCCCGCAATGCGGCGTGAGCCGCCAGGTCGTCGGGTCGGAAGGGTTGCTCGATCAGATCGACGGCGGCGGCGGCGAAACCATCGAACACCGGGTCGAGGGGATCGTGATACGAGCCATTGGCGTCCAGTGAGAGATCGATGCCCGGGAAGGCAGAGCGCGCGGCCGTCACGTAATCGAGGTCCCAGCCCGGCCGGACCTTGACCTTGAAGGACGTGATGCCCGCCTCGGCGAGCCGTCCGATTCCGGCGACGAGTTGGCCGGGATCGTCGAAGAGCCCGAGGGTGTGCCGGGCCACCACGGGTCGGGCGAAGCCGCCGAGGTGCCGGTGCAGCGGCGTCCCCAGCCGGCGGGACTCCAGATCGGCGCGGGCCGCTTCCACGGCCGCCGAGGCGATCGGGGGAACCGGTGTTGCTCCCCGGGCCACTGCGGGATCGGCAAGAGCGTCCCAGGCCGCCTCGGCAGTTCCCCAGCGTCCCGAGGGAAACGCCGGTGCCTCTCCCCACCCGGTGATCTCGCCCTTGGTGACGCCGACGAGTATCGACCGGCGCTCGGCGAAGGATCCCTCGCCGGTGACCAGGGGTTCCTTGAACCGCAGCACCACCTCGTGGAGAGTTATGCGATCCATCAACCCGGCGTGTCGTCGGCCGCCATGTTGCGCAGAACCATGTGGAGGATCCCTCCATGGCGGAGGTACTCGACCTCGATCGGGGTATCCACCCGGGCGGTGGCGGTGAATGCGACCTGCGTTCCGTCGGCCCGGGTCGCCCGGACCGGAATCTCGGCGCCGGGAGTGAGGAGATCGTCGATGTCGACGTCGTAGATCTCGGTCCCGTCCAGCTCGTAGGTGGACGCGCCTACGCCCGGGGAGAAGGTCAGCGGGAGCACGCCCATCATCACGAGATTGGAGCGGTGAATCCGTTCGAACGACTCGGCGAGAACCGCCTTCACTCCCAGCAGGAAGGCGCCCTTGGCCGCCCAGTCACGCGACGAGCCCATGCCGTAGTCCTTGCCGCCGATCACGATCAGCGGGATCCCAGCCGCCCCGTAGGAGAGGCTCGCTTCGTAGACCGACTTCACCGATCCGTCGGTGAAGTCCGTGGTGAAGCCTCCTTCGGTACCGGGGGCGAGCTGGTTGCGGATGCGGATGTTGGCAAAGGTGCCCCTGGTCATCACCCGGTCGTTGCCCCGGCGAGACCCGTAGGAGTTGAAATCGTTCCGATCGACTCCTTGCTCCTCGAGGTAGCGGCCCGACGGCGTATCGATGCCGATCGCTCCGGCGGGACTGATGTGGTCGGTGGTCACCGAGTCGCCGAGTTTGAGCAGCACCCGGGCTGCGCGGATCGGCACGAGCGGCGCCGGCTCTGGCGTTAGATCCGCGAAGAACGGTGGCTCCTGGATGTAGGTGCTCGCTTGGCTCCACTCGTACACATCGCCGGTGGGCACATCGACCGCCCGCCACTCCTCGGTGCCGGTGAACACTCCGGAGTACTCGTCGCGGAACTGGGCGGCGTGCACCGCGGAGCCGACGACCGCAGCTATCTCCTGCTGGGTGGGCCAGATGTCTCGCAGGTACACCGGTTCTCCCTTCGGGTCGCTCCCCAGCGGCTCGGTGGTCAGATCCAGGTCGACCGTTCCGGCGAGGGCGTAGGCGACCACCAGTGGAGGGGAAGCGAGGAAATTCGCCCTCACATCGGGCGAGATTCGTCCCTCGAAGTTGCGATTGCCCGACAGGACGGCGGCCGCCACCAGATCGTGATCGTGGATCGCCCGGCTCACCGGCTCGGGGAGCGGCCCGGAGTTCCCGATGCAGGTGGTGCAGCCGTACCCGACCAGATAGAACCCCAGGGACTCGAGGTCCTCCATCAAGCCGGCCTCGGACAGGTAGTCGGTGACCACCTTCGATCCCGGGGCGAACGAGGTCTTCACCCATGGCTTGCGAGTCAGCCCCCGCCGGCGAGCCTTCCGGGCGACCAGACCTGCGGCCACCATGACGTCGGGGTTGGAGGTGTTGGTGCATGACGTGATGGCGGCGATCACCACGTCGCCGTTGCTCAGATCGAAGCTGCTCCCGTCGAGGACGACGCCGGTCGCCGGATCGCTGCCCCGTCCGGCGTAGCTTCCCTGCATCTCCTGGGAGAACGCCGCCTTGACGCCGCCGAGGTCGATGCGATCCTGCGGGCGGCGGGGCCCGGCCACCGAAGGCACCACGGTCGACATGTCCAGCGAGAGGGTGGCCGAGTAGATCGCCTCTCGGGATTCGTCCCGCCACAGCCCCTGTGTCCGGTAGTACTGCTCGACAGCCTCGATCAGCCGCTCATCACGATCGGTGAGGCGGAGGTAGGCGGTGGTCTGCTCGTCCACCGGGAAAAACCCCACCGTCGCCCCGTACTCGGGGGCCATGTTGGCGATGGTCGCCCGGTTGGCGACCGGCATGTTGGCCAGTCCCGGCCCGTAATACTCGACGAACTTGCCGACCACTCCATGCTCCCGCAGCAGCTGCGTGACGCGCAGCACCAGGTCGGTGGCGGTGGCGCCTTCGGGAAGGGCGCCAGCGAGGCGGAAACCGACGACCTCGGGAACCAGCATGCGAATCGGCTGGCCGACCATGGCCGCCTCGGCCTCGATCCCTCCGACGCCCCATCCGAGGACCCCGAGGCCGTTGATCATCGTGGTGTGCGAGTCGGTGCCCACCAGCGAATCGGGATACAGCCGTCCTTCCTCGTCCCAGAGCACCTTTGCCAGATACTCCAGATTCACCTGGTGGACGATGCCGGTGGCCGGCGGAACGACCCGGAATCGGTCGAACGCCAATTGTCCCCATTTGAGGAACTCGTACCGCTCGCGATTGCGCTCGAATTCGCGTTCGCTGTTCATCAAGAGGGCGAGCGGGGAATTGAAGGCGTCCACCTGCACGGAATGGTCGATGACCAGGTCCGACTGGATGACGGGATTCACCCTCCGTGCCGAGAGGGGATCGCCGGTCATTCGCACGATGGCGGCGCGCATCGCCGCCAGATCGACCACCGCGGGGACTCCGGTGAAGTCCTGGAGCACGACCCGGGCCGGGTGGAATGCGACCTCGGTCCCGCCCGCCTTGGAGGCGTCGTACCCGGCGAGAGCGCGGACGTCTTCTTCGCTCACCGCGCCGCCGTCGCAGTTGCGCAAGGCGGACTCGAGCAGGACCTTGATCGAGTAGGGCATGGCACCGAGGTCGCCGATCGAGGAGAGGGCGTCGAGGCGGAAGATCTCCCGATCGCCCAGCGGCGTCGCAATCGTCTCGGCGGCCCCAAACGGATCATGCGTCATGCCGGCGAGTCTACGGAGCGTCTGGTCGCCCGTCGCCCGTCCCCCGCCACGCCCCAGCCTTTCCGATGTCCAACGTCCAATGTCCAAGGTCCTGGTTCCACCTGAGTGCCGGACAGCACGGCCCGGCGCCGCCTACGCTTGGCCAATGCCCCTACTCATCGCCCTCATCGTCATCGGCCTGCTGGTCCTCGGGCTGGTTGCCATCTACAACCGCCTGGTCCGGCTGCGCAATCGCACCGACAACGCCTGGGCTCAGGTGGACGTGCAGCTGAAGAGGCGGTACGACCTGATTCCCAACCTGGTGGAGACCGTGAAGGGATATGCGTCCCACGAGCGGCAGACGTTCGAGGACGTCGTCAAGGCGAGAGCCGCCGCCCAGGGCGCCGCCGGCGTCGAGGAGCAGGCCCAGGCGGAGAACATGCTCACCGGAGCACTCCGCAAGCTGTTCGCCCTCGCCGAGGCCTATCCGCAACTGCAGGCCAGCGAGGGTTTCCGCCAGCTGCAGGCCCAGTTGGGAGAGACCGAGGACAAGATCTCCGTGTCGCGTCAGATCTACAACGACACCACCCTGACCTTCAACAACGCGGTGCAGACGGTTCCGACCAACATCGTCGCCCGGCTGTTCGGATTCGCCACGCGGGTCTACTTCGAGGTGGCGGACGACGTGCGCAGCGTCCCCAAGGTGGAGTTCTGAAGCGGCTCGGCGTCGTCGTCGTCCTGGCGGCCGGTTTCCTCGCGCTCGCGATTCCGCCGGCGTCCGCCAAGTCGTACCGGATCACCGAGGCCAGGGTGCTCGTGGTCGTCGGCGACGACGGCTCACTGGCGGTGCGGGAAGAGCTGACGTTCTCCTACAGCGGATCGTTCGAGGGGGCGTATCGCGACATCCCGGTGGGACCGGGGGAGCAGATCGCCGACGTCGTGGTATCGGAGAATGGAGTGGCGTACTCGCCCGGAGCCGACACGGAGCTCGGGTCGAGCGGCGGCCCGGGGACCTATGGGGTGGAAGACCTCGGGTCGCGGCTCAGGGTGGTGTGGCACTACCGGGCTAGCGACGAGGATCGCACCTACACGATCAGCTATCGCATGACCGGCCTGGCGGTGGCCTACGACGATGTCGTCGATGTGTACCTCAAGGTCTGGGGAGACGAGTGGGACTTCTCGCTCGACGCCCTCGACGCGGCGATGATCCTTCCCTCCGGTGCCCGGGACGGTGACGTGAGGGTGTGGGGCCATCCCTCGTCGGTTCACGGGTCCACGGATCTGGGTGCCGATGGGGTGACCCCGACGCTCACTGCCACCGGCGTTCCCTCCCGGCAGTGGGTGGAGATGCGGGTCACCTTTCCGCGTGCTCTGCTGACCTCCACGGGAGGTGCCAGCGTCCGCGATGGGAATGGGCTCGACGGCATCCTCGCCGAGGAGCAGGCGTACGACGTGCGGTCCTCGCGAGAGGCCGCCGCGGCCGCCGAGCGGGAAAGGGCGCGCACCACCTCCCTGGTGGCGGTGCTGCTGTTCCTGATCCCGATACCGGTAGGGGCGCTCTGGGCGTTTCGCAGATACGGCGCCGAGCCAAGGGTCGACTACGACCGGGAGTACGAGCAGGAGCCCCCGTCAGATCATCCCCCGGCGCTCGTCGGCGCCCTCGTCTCCCAGGGAGCCGCAGACGAGGCCGAGTTCACCGCCACCCTCTTCGACCTGATTCGCCAGAAAGCCTTGACCGCGGTGCCGGTCTCGGTGGATCACAGCACCTGGGCGGGCCTTCGCCACGAACAGATCTCCGACTTGGAGATCGGTGCCGCCGAAGGTGAGTTCACACTCAAGGAGTACGAACGGTCGGTGCTCACCGTCGTCAATCGAGTCGTCGAGGATGGTCCGACGCCCTTGAGCGACTTCCGCAAGAAGATCCGCGCCGACGCTGCCGCCAACGCCGCCACCTACAGCGCCTTCCGCGACCGCGTACGCAAGGGGGTGGCGTCGGCAGGATTGATCGACGATCGAGCCCGGGTCAATGGTCCGGTGATCGTCGGTGCGATCCTCCTCGGGATCGGGGCGTTTGGGTACCTGGTACTTGCCCCGTTGCTCGACGCCTGGTTCTCATTCATCGACAAAGACGTGCTCCGTCCGGGAATCGTGGTGATCACGATCCTGGGATTGGGCTTCGCCGTGTGGCTGTCGAGCCGACCGCGGGTGTGGGTGCGACGCACCCGGGAGGGCGCACTGCTCAGTGCACGTTGGATGGCGTTCCGCAGGTACCTCCAGGACTTCAGTCGTCTCGAGGAGGCACCGCCGATGTCGCTCGTGCTCTGGGAGCGCTACCTGGTCTACGGCATCGCCCTCGGAGTCGCCGACGACGTGCTGGAGGCTGCGCGACTCAAGGCTCCCATCGACGTCGAGTCGAGCGACCTGTACTGGTATGGGAATCAGGGCTTCGGAGGGCACTCGTCCAACGGGATCACCGGAATCGAGAAGGCGCTCACCGGGGCATTCCGGGCGCCGTCGTCGGGTGGGGGCGGGGGCTTCTCCGGCGGCGG
>Ga0154791_111_pt3 | contig 13098 bp, 13 predicted proteins | sample Rifle2008BG16ft_FD_105799 | JGI IMG/M metagenome (GOLD analysis project Ga0154791, IMG submission 105799) | Actinobacteria bacterium RBG_16_68_21
GCGGCGAGGAGGACGAGGGCTTCTATCCGCCCGCCGTGGTCGCCGAGATCATCGAGGCATGCAACGAATTGGACCTCGCGGTGGTGACGCTCGAGGGAATGTCGCTGGACGACGAGGGCGTACGCCCCGTCTCCGGCCGGTCGGCTGACCTCGGCGGCGCCCACACCGGAGAGGCCTGGCCGGTGTTCCGGGCGGGGTGCAACGTCCATGCCGAGGCGCTGCTGCAGAACTGGCGCTCGCGCGATCCGCGATTCGTGATCGCAGTCGAGGTGAGCGACCGCGCCGGCGAAGAGTACGTGCTCTAGACCGTCACCGGGGATCCCCGGAGCGACGGCCGGCGCAGTCAGCCGGCGTCTGAGTCGATGGCCTCCCAGTACTTCTCCACAACATGTCCGTCCACCGCGTCGACCCGCACCAGGCCCCGCTGCGAGGGAGGGTCGTCGGCGCTGAACACGAGCACGTTCCACACCGGCCGCGCCCTCCAGCCGTCGAAGCCCACCGCGGCGGAGGCATGACCTACCGCGAACGGCACCTCGCGGTTGGCGGTGTCCAGTGCCGCAGGATCGAGCACCTCGATGGGCCACGCCGACACCAGGTGCCAGGCGGCGAGCAGGGCGAGCAGGCCGGCAAGGATGAGAAGCCCGGCCGGTGATCCCAAAGCGACCGCGATGCCCACGGCGACGGCTCCCGCCGCATACACCAGGGCGGCAGTGCGCCGCCGCCGGGTCGACGGGATCGTGTAGGGATCTCCCTGGGCGGCGTCGAGATCCTCGGGCACCCGTTCGGACCGGGCGACCTCCTCGGGGATCTCGATCCGCCGACGGCGCCGCGCGGTCATTCCGCCAGCGCCTCGAGACCGGTTGCCTCGAGCACCGCGTCGCCCCGCCGGCGGTGCCAGCGGTCCCAGAGCACCAGCAGGCTGGGGAGAACGAGTACCGCGCCGAGCAGGGCGAACCCGATCGCGTAGGCGACCACCTGACCGAACTGCTGGAACGGTTTTAGCGACGACGTCACCAGGATTCCGAAGCCGGCCACCGTGGTGAACGCCGACCCCGCCAGGGCCCCGCCGGTGTGGGTCATCGTGTTTCGAATGGCTTCTTCCGGCGTGTCGAAACGCTTGCGGTCTTCCTGGTAGCGGTGGGTGATGTGAATCGTGTACGGCACGCCGATGCCGATGGCGATCGAGGCGATCATCGCCGTCACCGGGTTGAACGCGATTCCGGAGAGCGCCATGGCGCCGAAAACCCACAGCACGACCAGCGCCACCGGCAGCATCGTGAGCAGTCCCAGTGCCGGTCGCCGCGACTCGATGAGGAAGTTGAAGATGAGGAGCAGGGTGGCGGCCCCAACGGTCAGGAAGAGCGAACGGAGCTGGGACTCCTGGATCGCCTCCACCACACCGCGGCTGACGATGTTCTCGTTGGTTGCCACCGCGGTGATGCCCGGGGTGTCGTCGAGCGGCGCGAGGTCCACCCGCAGACCATCCCGCAACGCCTTGGCGCCCTGTTCGCCGGCCTGGGTGCTGACGCTCATGTCGATGTAGTGATATACCCCATCGACCTTGGCGACGACCCGCCGCATTCCATCGGGATCCACCGCCGCGGCGGCGTCGTAGAGCGCGGCGACGTCGGTCCCCTCAGCCACGGAGAGATCCGGATGCATTCCGAGCGACGCCGCCGCCGCCGCGAAGCCCGCGTTGTAGCGGGTGGGGTCGCCCCCAGCTTCCGGCGGCGTGACGAGGAAGAACAGTTCCGACAACGGCGACTCCACCTCGGGCCGCCCTCCCGGACTGAGGACATTCGGGGTGTCGGCCATGTTCATGAAAGAAGACAGCATTGCGTTGTGTACCGAGGCTCGGGCCACGTCGCCCTCGATGAGCACCTGGGTGCGCTCACCGAACCCGCCTCCGAACTCATCGGTGATCGTGTTGAAGGTTCCCAGCAGGGATGAATGCTCGGGGACGAAGTCGGTGAACGAGAAGCGGGTGTCGAGGTTGGCCCAACCCCAGGCCCCCAGCCCGCCGAGCACGAGCGAGATCCCCACCATGAATGCCGGGGCCTTCCGGGCGAGATAGGACGCCTTCCCCATGAGCGTCGGGAGGAACCGGTTCTCCGAGTGGCCCATCGCCTCGGTGGGAAGCCGACCCGCCGCCTCTGCCCGCCGGTCGAGGAGGATTCGCACCGAGGGCACGAAGGTGAGCATCAGGATGAATGCTGCGCCGATGCCGACCGCGGCGAGGATGCCAAAATCGGTGATCGCACCCACCGGACTCCAGATGTTGGTGAGGAACCCCACCGCGGTGGTGACGGTCGCCAGGATCAAAGCGACGCCCACCGTGCGGGATGCCCGCATGGCTGCGCCCACGACATCGGCTCCTTGGCCGACTTCCTCGCGGTAGCGAGCCGTGAGGTGGATCGCATAGTCCACGCCCAAGCCGATGAGGAGGATGGGCAGGATCTGGAGGAACTCGTTGAACGGCCCGATCCAGCCCAGGTAACCGGGACCGAGCAGCACGCCGACCCCGTTCATCCAGACGATCGACATGATGATCACGCCGAGCGCCAGGCCGACATCGGCCGAGGCCCGCCGGAGGGCGGCCCGGCGGGTCATGCGCCCCTTGGGATGGATCCAGAAGACGAAGCCGAGGATGAGGAGGATGATCAGGAATGCCGTGCCGAACAGACGGCCGATCTCCTTCTGGAACTCACCGGTGTCCTCGAAGAGCAGGGCAAAGCTGAACGGCTCTGCCGAAACCGCATTGCCGATGGTGGCAGCGGAGATGGCGTGGGCCATGTCCACCTCGATCGCCTGCAGCTCGAGTTGGTTGGGGTCGTCGGGCAACACAGCGAGGTTGAGGAAGACGACCATCAGCCCGGCCGGTGCGCTCGGTGCGGACAGGTCGGAATGGGTGGAGAGCAAACCGGCGAAGAGTTCCTTCACCTCCGGAGGAAGCTCGGAGGACGATCCCAAGAAGGCCTGCTTGATCTGCGCATCCGTCGCCGTCGCCGGGTCGATCCCCATCATCGCCAGCGCCTGCAGGGTGGGATCGAAGAACCCGACGACGTCACCGCCGGGGCGCCCCACCATCAACTCGGAGGCGCGCGACCCGGCGATGGCGCCCCGGGTCGCCAGGTAGGTGGCCATCCCGTCGCTGGTGATGATGTCGTCGGCCGAACCGTCGAACACCACCTGCACCGCCACCTCGGAGTTGTCGGAGAACACCTCGTCGATGGTCTGCAACGCGATGAACTCGGCGGAGTCGGGTGAGAAGCCTTCGTTGCCCGTCGCGGTCTGGGCCTGGGGCATGAAGAAGCCGAAGACCAGGGTGAGCGCCAGCGCGCCGACGAGTACCGCCTTGGGAGCACGCCCCACCGCTGCGGAAAGGAACCGGATGATCAGCTTCACGGGCGCACTCCCTGGTCGGACAGCGAAGACGGCGCAAGACTACGGCGCGCCCGAACCCGGTCAAAGACAGCGATGAACTTCAACGCGGAGGGACGCAGAGGGCGGCGATTTCGGCGGCAGCCTCCGCCAGGGGGACGCCCCGCCGCTCGTCTTCACCGCGCAGCCGGATACCCACCGTCCCTGAGGCGACGTCGGAATCACCCACGACCAGGACCGCCGGATGCTTGTGGGTGATCGCCGTCCGCAGCTTCTCCCCCACCGTGTCGTCGCCGTCGGCGATCTCCACCCGGAGCCCGATCGCGGCGAGGGCGGTGGCGACGACGGCGGCGTAGTCGTGGTGACGGTCGGCGACCGGCACGATCGTCGCCTGCACCGGCGAGAGCCAGCCGGGAAGGGCCCCGGCGTAGTGCTCCATGAGGACCCCCAAGAACCGCTCCACCGATCCCATCAGGGCCCGGTGGATCATCACCGGCCGTGCCCGGGTGTTCTCGGCCGAGGCGTACTCGAGGTCGAAGTTGTCCGGCTGGCCGAAGTCCACCTGAAGCGTGCTGAGCTGCCACCGCCGGCCGATGGCATCCCGTACGTGGATGTCGATCTTGGGCCCGTAGAAGGCCCCCTCGCCCTCGGCGACCTCGTACGTCAGACCGGCATTTCCCAGTGCGGCGCGCAGGGCGTCGGTCGCCCGCTCCCAGAGATCGTCGCGACCGACGTACTTCTCGGGCTTGGTGGAGAGGTCTGCCTCGAACGTGTCGAATCCGAAGTCGCGCAGCACCATCAACACGAAGTCGAGCAGGCTCTGCAGTTCGGCGCCGACCTGGGACTCCATGCAGAAGATGTGGCTGTCGTCCTGGGTGAAGCCGCGTGCCCGGAGCAGGCCGTGGATCACGCCGGAGCGTTCGTAGCGGTACACCGTTCCCAGCTCGAACAGCCGCAACGGCAGCTCACGATACGACCGCGACCGGGACTTGAAAATGAGGATGTGGCCCGGGCAATTCATCGGCTTGAGGACGTACCCCTCCTCGTCGTCGAGCTCGAGAACGGGATACATGTTCTCCGCGTAGAACGAGAGGTGCCCAGAGGTCTCCCACAGGTGGCTGCGGGCGATGTGCGGGGTGAACACCGCCGAGTAGCCGTGCGACTGGTGGGTACGACGCGAGTAGTCCTCCATCGCGGTCCTGATCAGCGCCCCCTTGGGATGCCACGCCACCAGCCCGCTGCCGAGTTCGTCGGGAAAGGAGTAGTAGTCGAGTTCGACCCCCACCTTGCGGTGATCGCGCCTGCGAGCCTCCTCGAGGCGGTGCAGGTATGCGTCGAGCGCCGCCTGGCTCTCCCAGGCGGTCCCGTAGATCCGCTGCAGCTGCGGGCGGGACTCGTCGCCCCGCCAGTAGGCCCCGGCGGTGCGCGTCAGCTTGAAGGCGGCGAGCCTTCCGGTCGAGGGCAGATGGGGACCGCGGCACAGGTCGACGAACGACTCGTTGCGGTATACCGAAACCGTGTCGCCTCCGGCACCCTCGGCCTCTTCTACCGCCTGGATGATCTCCGACTTGAAGGGATGGTCTGCGAAGAGCTCCAGCGCTTCCGCCTTGGTCAGGTCTTGGCGCTCGAACGGCTGGTCTGCGGCGACGATCTCCGCCATCCGGGCCTCGATGGCCTCGAGGTCCTCGGGGGTGAACGGCCGGCCGATGTCGAAGTCGTAGTAGAAGCCGTCCTCGATGGCGGGACCGATGGCGAAGGTGGCGCCGGCGAACAGGCCGAGCACGGCCTGGGCCATGACGTGAGCCGCCGAGTGGCGCAGCACGTGTCGGCCCTCGTCGGTGGCCGCGGTGATCACCGCGAACCGCCCGCCGCCGGGAAGGGAGCGGGACAGGTCGTATTCGACCTCGTCGACCTTGACCGCCACCGCGGCGTCGGCGAGGCGCGGCCCGATCTTCCGGGCGGCATCGAGCCCGGTCGACCCGTCCTCCAGCTCGAGGGATCCCCCATCGGGGAGTGTCAGCTTGATGGCCATCGAAGGCGACAGGGTAGCGACGCCTGCAGCGTGCCCTGGATCGCTAGCCGGTCGTTTCACCCCTTCGTTCCCAGGGCACACCCAGTTTGGGAAGCAGGAACCGGTCGAGCCCGTACCACCCGGAGTTGCGCCAGGCGAGGATGATGAACAGCGATACCAACACCATCGCCGGATTGACCCCGGAGGATCCGGCGAACATGTAGGAGAAATTGAGCAGGGCGCCCAAGAAGGCGGCGACGCCGGTAAATGCGCCAACCATGAGAGCAAGACCGATGACTACCTCGCCGAGGGGGACCACCACCCCCAGCACCGGGTGGAGGGTGTCGCGAACGAACTCGAGGAAGTTGACATACCACGAGTAGGCGACGTCCGGGTGAGGTCCCTGCGAGCCCGCGATCGCGTTGGAGGCGAACCCGGCGATGCGGTCGCCCACCCCGAGTGTCGTCTGCGTCCCGTCGGCGGCCACGACCGTGCCGGCACGAATCCAGCCGATGTTGGCGTTGCCGGTCAGTGAGTAGGCGGCGTCACCCCAGTTCCAGAACCTCCAGGTGATGTTCCCCCCAAACACCTTCCCCCATCCGGAGCCGAACCACTCCCAGCCGAGCCATACCCGAGCAATAAGCCAGAACCACGCGGTTCTCGAGGAACCGAAGAGCCACCGGGCCGCCTTCGGCTCGGCGATGTCCACGACGGTTGTCGCCCCTGCCATGCACCCTCCTGCGTTGACTTCGATCATGATGCCAGGCCGGCGCCGCCAGCGGCCTGCCCGGCGCCGGCCAGGTGCCGAACGCGAAATCCTTCCCAGTCGGCCGCTGCCGCCCTACGCTCGGCGAGACCGATTCAGGAGGCACAGGTGTTCGCACTGGGATGGATCGTCGCGATGGCGTCCTCGGGAGGGCGCTTCGGGCGTCTCGTGCTGCTCCACGATCCGATCGACCCCGACCTTCCCTGCCCCTGGTGTCGCTCCCAGACGTTCGAGGACGACTCGGACTGCCCGGGCTGCGGTCGCCGCTTCGGGTAATCCGCCGTCCGCTATCCGCCGTCCGCTATCCGCTATCCGCTTTCCGCTCGACGCCCGCCGAAGATCGACCGGCTGCGGGCGCTCGGGCCGAGCGGTCTCCTAAGATCGCCGCAATGTCACGCGTCGGCCTCGTCCTGGGGGGTGGCGGGGTCACCGGGGCCGCCTTCCACTTCGGAACCCTCCTCTCGCTCCGCATGGCCACCGGCTGGGACCCGGCGACCGCCGACGTCATCGTGGGGACCTCGTCGGGTGCGGTGGTCGCCGCCCTCACCCGCAGCAACCGCCTCTCGGTCGACGCCCTGGTCGGCGATGTCGACGACGAGACGGAACTCGCCGACGCTCTCGCCAAGCGCATCTACCGGAGGAGCCGCCCCCACGGGGTCGGCCGCTGGATGCGCCACGGCCTCCTCCCCGGCCTCCGTCATCCCGGAATCCAGTTCGCCGTCGGCAGTCCCGCTCCATACACGACCGAGGGGATCGTCGAGTGGCTCCGGGAAACGCTCGGCGATGCCGCCGCTACCTGGCCCGATCGCCCGACCACCATCGTCGCCTATGAGATCGAAACGCGCAGCCGGGTGGCGTTCGGGACCGAAGGCAGCCCCGACACCGACCTGGTGACCGCGGTGGCCGCCTCATCGGCGGTCCCGCTGGTCTTCGAACCGGTCGCCGTCCAGGGCCGCCGCTACGTGGACGGCGGGGTCGTCAGCGGGACGAGCGCGGACCTGGTGCTCGGCGCACCCGAGCCGCTCGATCTCGTGGTGGTGATCGCCCCGATGGCGGCTGCCGACACCAGGCCGGATGCCCGGTTCTACGAGGGAATCGTGGACCGGCTCGGTTCGAGCGCTCTGGCAACCGAACTCGAACAGGTCGCCGCGGCCTGGCCCCACACCGAGATCGTCGTCCTGCGGCCCAACCGTCCAATCCTCGCCGAGACCCGGCCGAATCCGCTGAGCACGGCCGCGGCACTACCGGCGTTCCTGAGGACGCTGCGAGTCATGCGCTCCACCCTCGCCGCCCCGGAGGTATGGCCGGTGCTGCAACGCCATCTGACCCCGACGCGGCGGCGCCTCCCCTGGGGGAGGCGCCTACGCACCGGCTCGTCTCGGGACTAGAGACCCCGGTTCCGGATCGGGTCCTCCGGACTGGCCGCGCCGCCCACTTCCTCACCGCGTGAGCCCCTCTCCACCATCCCAATCCCCCGATGGTCGAAAGCGCCCGGGTGGGTAGCCCCTCAGGCCACCGTCACGCTGGTGGTGTGGTACCCGGTGGCGCCGTCGGGACGGGGAGCCTGGGTTTCCGACGTCTGCACCACTCCCGTGCCATCGGTGGCCCGGACCTGCACTTGATAACGGCCGGGCGCCAAGTCGATCGTCGCCATCCATTGCACCCAGGCGGTCGAAGACAACGGTTCGGTGATCTCGGCACCGTGCCAGTCGCCGTCTTGGCCGACGCGGACCTCGACTCGGTCGATCCCCTTGAGCGGCGCCCACGCCACGCCGGCAAACACCACGGGGCCGGCCGGAACGGTCTCGCCGGGCCGGGGAACATCGATGCGCGACTGGGTCTTGATCGGCGCCTCCTTAGCCCAGCCGCGCGGCACCCAGTAGGCGTCGAAGTCGTCCCACCCGGTCAGCTCGACCTCGCTAAGCCACTTGGTCGCCGACACATAGCCGTAGAGCCCGGGAACGATCAGGCGGGCCGGGTAGCCGTGCTCCCGGGGAAGCGACTCCCCGTTCATGCCGATGGCGATCATCGCCTCCCGTCCGTCGTCGAGTATCTGCGGCGGGAAGCCGACGGTGAACCCGTCGATCGACCGGCCCACCAATTGGGTGGCACCCGCCTGCAGGCCGGCGGACTCGAGCACATCGGCGAGCCGGACCCCGGTCCACAGGGCGTTGCCGACGAGGTCGCCGCCGACGTTGTTGGAGACGCAGGCGATGGTGACGTATTCCTCGATGTGATCCATGTCGAGCAGGTCCTGATACCCGAGGGAGACCTCGCGATCGACCAATCCGTGCACCCGCAACGCCCACTCCGCCGGGTCGATGCGCGGCACCGTCAGCGCGGTGTCGATCCGGTAGAAGTCCTCGTTGGGAACCACGATCGGGGTGAGACCGGCCAAGGTGAACTCGTTGGTGGTGCCGAGCAGGGGGACGGTGACGGCGGGAGTGGTGTCGAGCGCCAACGGCGGAGGCGGAGGAATCCGGCTCGACAGAGTTCGCCCCACCGCGCCGGCGACCACGGCAGCAGCGCCTCCGGCGAATGCCATCCGCAAGAATCGGCGCCGGGCCGCATCGGTGGGCAGCGCATCGGTGGGCTGCTCTCCCGCCCGGAGCGGGCGGAGCAAGACATCGAGCACCACCAGACCCAACACCGCCGCGGTGAGCGTGGCCCCGATCACCGCCCATCCCACCGCCATCGGCTCCCCGAGCCCGGCGCCGATGCCTACCAAGGCGAAGAGGCCGAAGACGATCGGTCCGACGATCGGACGGCGCAGGGCAAGGATGCCGGCGACCCAGCCGACGATCACCCCGACCACTGCGGTGCCGATCGCCAACGCCAGCTTGTCGCTGGTGCCGAAGACGGCGATGGCGAAATCCTTGAGGAACGGCGGGGCCGCGTCGATGATCCGGCCACCGACCGCCGCCATCGGGGAGGGCACCGAGTCGAACAGCCCGGCGAACAGCTCACCCACACCGAGCGCCACACCGGCGGCGATCGCTCCCGCCACACCGGCCAGCCGCCTCTCCCCTTGCATGCCCCCCCAACGTAGCCGACCCGGGACGAGTTCCCAATGGTCCCGCGATCGGGAGGAGCGCCGTGGCCGGGGAGTCACCACACCGAGTGAGGCGGGACAGCATCCTTCCCGCGGGGAGAGCCGAACGGGTTGTCAGGTAACGGACGGTGTCGGGTGCTTCCATTCCCCAGATGACCACACGCACGCTGCGCCGGTCGGTGGCGATCCTCATCGTCGTCGCCCAGCTGGTGCTCATCGTCCGGGCGTACTCGGCGCCTCTGGACGTGTTCGGATTCCAGATGTTCCCGGAGTCGAGCGACTGGAGCGTCCAGGTACTCCGGGAGACTGCCGGCGGGAATCGCGTAGATGTGCGGGCGCCGTGGCCGGGGGGCTACTCGTGGGCTGACCTGGTGGCCGGGTCGGGGCTCGAAGACCCGACGGCCCGCCAGCCGGCGGCATACGGCATCGATACCAGCCTGCACTTCCTCCAGGGAGCGCTCGACTGGGTGGCCGCCCACACCCCCGCCGACACCGAGACCGTCCGCCTGGTCGCCGAGGTCGACGCGTGGCGCAACGGCCGCGGCCCCGAGCACGCCGTCCTCCTCAGCGAGATGCGCGCACCGTGATCGCCCGCCTGCACCGCTGGAATGCTGCACTCGACGAGGCCATCGACGCCCGGGCGCTCGCGCTGGCCCGCATGGCGGTGGCCCCGCTCGTCGTTCTCCACCTGCAGCCCTCCTTCGCCGAAGCTGCAGCGAATCGATTCAACCTCCCCTACGCCTCCTGGTACCCGATCGCCTCTCCCGGGCTGCACCGCGCCATCCTCTGGGCGACGGTCGCCGCCGCGGTGGCAACGAGCCTCGGCCTGTGCACCCGGCTGGCGGCGTGGGCAACGGCGCTGGGCGTGGGATACAACCTCTTCCTCTCCCAGACCTACTTCCACCACAACCGGGCGTTCCTGCTGATCCTCCTCGTCGGCGTCGCAGTGCTTCCCACCGGTGCCCGCCTGTCCCTCGACCGCCGGCTCGGCACCCCTACCGCTATTTCCATCGGAGGGGGGCGCCGGCTGGCGCTGACGGTCCTGCGCGTGGAGGTTGCCCTGGTGTACCTCGCCTCGGGGACATCGAAGCTGTTGGATCCCGACTGGTGGGGGGGCACCGTCACGTTGATCCGAGTCGAGCGCTACGCCTCGGATCTCATCTCCCGGGGCGTCCCCCAGGGAGTCGTAGATCTCCTCACCTCACCCGGCTTCCATCAGTGGGCGGCCAAGGCGGTGGTCCTCACCGAGCTGTTCATCGGCGCTGGGCTGTTGTGGCGGCACAGCCGCCTGGGAGCGGTGTGGACCGCCGTTGCTTTCCACACCGCGATTCAGTTGACCGCCGACGTCCAGGTGTTCTCGGTGGCGGCGATCTGCGCCCTGGTGATCTGGGTGACTCCGCAGTCACGCGATCGAATTCTCCGCCTCGGCTCCGACGCCCGCGCCGCCACGGTCGCGCTGATCCACGCGCTGGACTGGACGGGACGATTCACCGTGGGGCGGCACGCAAAGCCCGGCTGGGAGGTCGTCGACCGCGACGGATCGGTGCTCCGAGCTGCCCGGGCGCGTTGGTTCGTCCTGTCCCGGCTCCCGATCACCTTCCTCTTCACGGCACCGGCACTGCTCCGGCCCATCCGGCGCGCCTACGCTGAAGGTGTCGGGGCGCGCGACTCCGGCGCGGAGGTTCCTGAATGACGACACGCCCCGACTCCCCGACCCCTGCCTGGAAGACGAGACGATTCCGCCTTCTCGTACTCTTCGGCGCCATCACCGTCCTCGCCCTGATCCTCGTGCTGCAGAACTTCGACACCACCGAAGTGCAATTCTTGTTCTGGAGGGCGGAGGCTCCGCTGGCGTGGGTGCTGCTCACCTTCATGGCCCTGGGAGCCGGCGTCGAGTTCCTCATCCGGCTTCTGGTGCGGCGCAAGCGCACCAAGCGCGCCGAAAGGACCTCGCTCCAGGACGGGAGCGAAGACCGTTAGACGCGGGGAGTCGGGAACAGGCTGGGAGCCTGCGTGCCGGTGAGCTCCGGCTCACCCCAGGTGTCGTGGTACCAGACGTGGCGGACCATGAGGCGGGCCTGCTCGATCCAGCCGCCGAGCACCTTGCGGCTGGGGAGGCGCTTCACCAGACGCTCCATGGCCGCAGCGATCTCGACCTCATCATGCAGCTCCATCGGGTTGCGCGTGCTGAGATCGACGATGCTGTGCACCCCCGCTCGGGCGAGCAGCCGGGCATAGTCGTCGTCGATGCCCTTCACCCGCATGAGGTCGGTCCGGTGCACCCAGTCGGTGATCCGATTGAGGCCGATACGGGTTTCCTTGGCGATCTCTTTACGGCCGTCGGGAGTGCTCCCCCACCTGAGAAGGGTGTCGGTCCCACGAACGCCGGCCGCGTGCAGCCGCTCGACCTGAGCTTCGGTGATTCCCTTCAGTTTCTCCAGACTGGCCATACGTACTCCCATCCGGTGGTCACGATGAAGCTTCCGCTCCGAAGGGTAGATGGCCGAAGGGCATCTCTGCGAGGGCGTCAGACCGCCCAGCGCTGTTGCTCGGCGGGAATATCCGACTCGTAGGGCCGCTCCTCGTCGTCGAACAATGCCGGAGGAGGAGTGGTGGCGACGCCGGATACGACGTGGGCGAAGGCATAGGGACCATCCGCGCTCCACAGCTCGGCGATGCCTACCGCCCGGGCGAGATCATGGTTGCAGCTCCCGAGTTCGCAGGGGGCGTAGGGATCGTGGTGCACGGGTTCCACGAGGTGCCCATCGGCACGAACCGCCGGGCACTTGACCAGTCAAAGGGCGGACCGCGAAAACCGCGAAGGGCGACGGGCGACGGGCTAGTACCCGATCTCGTGGAGCCGCTCGTCGTCGATCCCCAGGTGATGGGCGACCTCATGGAGCACGGTCTTGCGGATCTGGCGGCGCAGCCGGGCCGGGGGGAGGCGCATCGCCAGGTGGGGGTACATGAAGACCGTGATCCGATCGGGCATCGCTCCGGAGTAGTAGCCGGCCCGATCGTGGAGGTTGACCCCCTCATAGAGCCCGAGCAGGGTGCCCTTGGCGTCGACTCGCTCCAGCTGCTCCGGCGTCGGCCAGTCCTCGACAACCACCGTGACGTTGTCCACCACCTCCAGCACCCAGCGCGGGAGATCCTCCAGGGCCTCGTCGACGATTCGTTCGAACTCTTCGCGGGTCACGAGGGGAAGGATACGGCCACTACAATCCTGGTTTCTCCGGGCGCTTAGCTCAGCGGGAGAGCGCTGCCTTCACACGGCAGAGGTCACTGGTTCAATCCCAGTAGCGCCCACGCCGACATATCTTCACCGCCGGCCGCTCACTACTCGTGATCGCCCGGCGTCTCCTCTGGGGCCTTCTATTCCTGCCTCGCACCATCGCGGCGGGGTTTGCAGACGGGGCATCACGGTGAGGTCCCCGGAGGGGGCGAGGGTTCAATCCCAGTAGCGCCCACGCCGACATATCTTCACCGCCGGCCGCTCACTACTCGTGATCGCCCGGCGTCTCCTCTGGGGCCTTCTATTCCTGCCTCGCACCGTGGCGGTGGGGTCTAGAGACGGGGCACTGCGGTGAGTCGTCGGAGGGGGCGAGGGTTCAATCCCAGTAGCGCCCACCACGCGGTCAGAGAGTGCCCACCGCTCGCCGGGGTCGACCATCAGGATGCGACCGTGGCACAGATCGCTTGCACCGAGAGATAGGTGACGGACGTGCCGAGGGCTTGAGCCGACCAACCATTCCCATTCGGCATGGAGCTGACCAGGTGTTGATCGCTACCGCTCGTCGATGCTCCTCCCCCAATCAGAAACTTGCCGGTGGGACAGTCGACCTTCAGATAGAGGCTCGTCCCCGATCCCGTGATCGAGCCGGAAGC
>Ga0154791_123_pt2 | contig 13084 bp, 10 predicted proteins | sample Rifle2008BG16ft_FD_105799 | JGI IMG/M metagenome (GOLD analysis project Ga0154791, IMG submission 105799) | Actinobacteria bacterium RBG_16_68_21
TGGCCGCCGATCTCTTCGACCATCTCGATCTGCCCGGGTATGCCGCGGTGTGTCGCAGCCCGGTGACCGCCTCCATCCACGAGGCGTACGCCGAGTCGGACGAGACGGGGGCCAAGGCCTTCGCCAAGGCATACCGGGAGTCCGGCATCGACCCTCCCGACCTGGAGGGCTTCGCCTGGGGTGATGTGATGGGCACCGACGAGGCCGTCGCCCGGGATGATGCCGAGCGCGCCCTGGAGCTCGCCATCGCCTCCGGTCGGTTCGTCCCCGGCCGGCGCGGCTGGAAGGCCGCCGCCGCCGAGGTGACCGCGGCGGTGCTCGACGAGCCCGACGCCCTCGGCCAGACTCGCCGCCACGCCGTGCTCACCGAGCGGCTGCACCACTGGCTGCTGGCGGCGGAGCACCGCAGCCCGGAGCTGCACGCGCTGCGTGCCCGCTACGCCAACCGGCTGCTGCATCCGATCCCGGTGCCGGCCGATGCCACCGAGCGGCTCGAGCCGGTGATGTGGTTCCTGGACAGCGTGGAGCCGGGTGCCCGGCTGACCGCGGCCGGGTTCCTCCCCACTTTGATGGTCCGCGACGCCTGGGAGCGCTTCGACTGGCAACGCGACTGGATCGGGGCACCACCCCGGTCCGAGTCGGACTTCGGGCAGCTGTTCGAACTGCGCCAACTCCTGCAGCGGGTGGGGGCGATCTACACGCGCGCCAAAGTGGTGCGGCCGACCGCCACCGGCACCAGGATGGGACGGGACCTCGGGTTCGCCTGGCGATCGGTCGCCACCGGCCTGAGTGGATTTGCGTGGGTGAAGGCGGTCGCCGAGGCGCATGCCCTCCTCCTCATGGAAGGTGAGCGCTTCGACGACGACCTGGAGGATCGGGTTCTGCGGATGATGGCCGAGATGGGATGGCGCCACGGCGACCAACCCCCCGATCGGTGGGCGTTGATGAGCGCCTGGCACGCCACCCGGCGACCGTTGGAGGCCCTCGGCGGGATCGAAGCCATGGGGGACTGGCGCCATCGCCGCACCCTGCTCACCGACTTCGGGCGAGCGACCCTGCTCGAGCAGATTCGGGTGACCGCCACCGGCCCGGCGTCGACGGTGCTCTGAGTCGACCGACCAACCCGGCGGAACCCGGCCTACTCCTCACCCCCACTCACCAGATGCGGGGTGAGGAAGATCAGCACCTGGGTGCTGCGGGTGGTCGGATCCTCGGTGGCGGTCGCCGGGAACGGCAGTGGCCCGGTCCCGTTACCGACCTCGCCGATGGATGACGCCAGCCGTCCGTCGCCTCGGAACAACCGTCCGAGGACGGGCAGCCCGCCGAGGATCGGCATACGTGTACTCCGTGCCGGGAACCGCGGTCGAAATCGTGTTCTGCCTCCTCCGGCCGATGCCGCGGCACGTGGGGCTCTATCAGATCCTCGATTGTGATGATCTGTCCGGGGACTGAGAGTCGCCCTCCCGCCCCCTCCTCACCCAGTAGATCCACGGGATCGAGATCAGGGTGATCGCCCCCTTGACCAGCACGTTGGTGGTGACGATCTCCCACACGTCGCCGCCGGGGACCACGCCGTAGAAGGCGACCAGCACGAAGAGCAGGGTGTCGGTGGGAATCGACACCGCGTTGGAGACCAGTACCCGGCCCCAGAGGCGTCGCTCCCCGAAGCGGTGGGCCCAGGCCCGGTACACCTCGGTGTCGATCAGCTCGGAGACCACCTCGGCGAGTATCGAGGCGAACACGATCCGCCACACCGGAGCGAGCACCGCTCCGAACTGGTCGGTCTGTGGTCCCACTCCCGGCACCGCCGGCAGCTTGTCGACGATCCAGAACAGCCCGGCCATCGCCAGGTTGATCACCGCGGCGGCGACGATCAGGGTGCGGGCGACGTGCACCCCTGCCACGCGGTGGACCAGGTCGCGCAGGGTGAATGTGAACGGATACACCAGCGTGCCGGCATCCATGGAGAGCCCGGCGATCTCGGTGATCTTCAGGCTGGAGATGTCCGCGAGCATCTGCGCGGCGACGTAGGCGGTGGCCAGCAGTGCGGTCGTGCGCAGCGCGCGATTCATCCCAGCGTCGGAAGACGGGCCGGAGCTCACGCCCGCCGCGCCGCCCCGACCCGTTCCACCAGGTATTCGCCCAGCCGGGTGAATACCCCGGTCACCTCCCCCGATGGCATCGTCGCCACCGCGGCGCCGGCGGCTGCGATGCGCCGATCGGCTTCTTCGAGGGCCGCGGCGACGTGACCGCCGCTGCGGATGATCTCGATCACCCGCTCGACGGCATCGCGGGGGTAGGGCCGCTCGCCGCCGAGCAATCGGCGGATTTCGGTGCCGTCCGCCGATGCCAGGGCGTTGAGCATCGGGAGGGTAAAGGTGCCTTCGCCGATGTCGGACCCCACAGGTTTTCCGAGGAATTCCTCGGTGGCGGTGAGGTCCAGCACGTCGTCGGTGAGTTGGAAGACCACGCCCACCTCATGTCCCCAGCGGGTGGCGGCTTCGATCGCCGCAGGATCGGCACCGCCGGCCATGGCTCCGAGTCGCGCGGACGCCCGGATCAGGCTGGCGGTCTTCTTCTCGATGACTCCGAAGTAGTCGGCCGGACGCTGGTCGAGATTGCCGGCGAGCTGGAGTTCCAGCACCTGTCCCTCGCACAGCAAGGCGTATGTGCGGGCGAGCAGCGCCACCGCCTCGGTGCCCAGGGGCGCCGCCACCTCGGATGCTCTCGCCAGGAGGAAGTCGCCGGCGAGGATGGCGATCGTGTTCGTCCAATTGGCGTTCACCGACACCGTGCCCCGTCGGCTGGCCGCCTCGTCGATCACATCGTCGTGGTAGAGGCTCCCCAGGTGGACGAGCTCGACGGCGACCCCGGCCTCGACCGGGTCGGATCCGTCGTGAGGTCCCAATTCGGCAGCCACCTGAGCGAGCATGGGCCGGTAGCGTTTGCCTCCGTCGAGCAGGTGCTGGGCGATCTTGGTCAGGAAGGGGTCATCGGCCGTCGTGACCTCGCCCAGGCGACGCTCGACCGCCTCGAGGCGGTCCCACACCCTCGAGATGGGCACCAGATCCCTGATCGGAGGAGCGTCCATCTACCGATGCTACCCACGGGGATTCCCGCCGATTTCGTGGGGGATGGCGGCGGTCACTGGAAAATACCTCGCCGCTTTCGACGCCGGCGCTACCTGGTTCGACCAGCTGCGGCCGCTGCGCCCTCTCGACGAGCCCTTCTTCCCGGAAACGGCCCCAGCCCGACGTCCGTTGATCCCCATCGAGATCACCGCGCCCCCCACCGAGCACGGCCGTGCGGCCCCGAGCGGGCACCATCACGGGCCGGTGCCGCGATCCCCGCGCCGCGCCGGTGAGCCGAGCGGGAACCGCTGAATCGCGGGAAGGAATGCGCCGAATCATCTGTTGCCAACTCGGAATCACCGTCCGAGCTTGAAACGGGGCCGCCGCTATAGTCGCGGAGGCGCCTCCGATCGGGATCGGATGCGCCGTAGCCGTCTAGGGAGACCATTGTGTTCGAGCGCTTCACCGACCGGGCCAGACGAGTGGTCGTCCTGGCGCAGGAGGAGGCTCGCCTTCTCAACCACAACTACATCGGCACCGAACACATCCTCCTCGGCCTGATCCACGAAGGCGAGGGCGTCGCCGCCCGTGCCCTGGAGAGCATGGGCATTTCCCTCGAGTCGGTGCGCAGCCAGGTCGTCGAGATCATCGGCCAGGGAGCGCAAGCCCCCACCGGGCACATCCCCTTCACCCCCCGGGCCAAGAAGGTCCTCGAGCTCTCGCTGCGGGAGGCGCTGCAGCTGGGCCACAACTACATCGGGACCGAGCACATCCTCCTCGGCCTGATCCGCGAGGGCGAGGGTGTCGCCGCCCAGGTCCTCCAGAAGCTCGGCGCCGAGCTCCACAAGGTTCGCCAGACCGTCATCCAGCTGCTCTCCGGGGCGCAGGGCGATGAGCCGCCGACGTCTTCCGAGAGCTCGTCGAGCCGCCGCGGCGGCGGGGGCGGGGAAAGCGCCTCGGGTTCGACGGTGCTGGACCAGTTCGGCCGCAATCTCACCCAGTACGCCCGGGAACGCAAGCTCGATCCGGTGATCGGTCGTCACCGGGAGATCGAACGCGTGATGCAGATCCTCTCCCGTCGCACCAAGAACAACCCGGTGCTCATCGGCGAGCCCGGCGTCGGCAAGACCGCCATCGTCGAAGGCCTCGCCCAGCGGATCATCGCCGGCGACGTCCCCGACACGCTCACCGGCAAGCACCTCTACACGCTCGACCTTGGGGCCCTCGTCGCCGGATCGAGGTACCGCGGCGACTTCGAGGAGCGGCTCAAGAAGGTCCTCAAGGAGATCCGCACCCGCGGGGACATCATCCTGTTCATCGACGAGATCCACACCCTGGTCGGCGCCGGGGCGGCCGAGGGGGCGATCGACGCCGCCAGCATTCTCAAGCCGATGCTCGCCCGCGGCGAGCTGCAGACCATCGGGGCGACCACCCTCGAGGAGTACCGCAAGTACCTGGAGAAGGACTCCGCCCTGGAGCGCCGCTTCCAGCCGATCCAGGTTGACGAGCCGACCGTTGCCGAGACGATCCAGATCCTCACCGGCCTGCGGGAGAAGTACGAGGCTCATCACCGGGCCTCCTACACCGACCAGGCGCTGGTGTCGGCGGCGAACCTGGCGGACCGCTACATCGCCGATCGTCATCTGCCCGACAAGGCGATCGACTTGATCGACGAGGCCGGCAGCCGGATGCGCATCTCCCGCAAGGCGCCGACCCCTGAACTCGAATCGATCGAGCAGCGGTTGTCCGACACCCGCAAGCAGAAGGAAGACGCCGTCCAGGCACAGCAGTTCGAGCGCGCCGCTCAGCTGCGCGACCAGGAGCGCACCCTGGTGGCGGAGCGCACCGATCGCGAACTCGAGGTGGGAGAGACCTCGGACGTCATCGGGTCGATCATCGGCGAGGAGCAGATCGCCGAGGTGCTGGCGCAGTGGACCGGGATCCCGGTGCAGAGCCTCACCGAGGAGGAGACCGCCAAGCTCCTCAAGATGGAGGACGAGCTCCACCACCGCATCGTCGGTCAGCACGAGGCGATCGAGGCGGTGAGCCGTGCCATCCGCCGCACCCGCGCCGGGCTCAAGGACCCGAAGCGCCCCGCCGGTTCGTTCATCTTCCTCGGCCCCTCCGGCGTCGGGAAGACCGAGACCGCCAAGGCCCTCGCCGAGTTCCTGTTCGGCAACGAGCAGGCGCTCATCCAGCTCGACATGTCCGAGTACATGGAGAAGCACACCGTCAGCCGGTTGGTCGGCTCACCCCCGGGTTACGTCGGCTACGACGAGGGCGGGCAGCTGACCGAAGCCGTGCGTCGCAAGCCGTTCTCCGTCGTCCTCTTCGACGAGATCGAGAAGGCCCACCCGGACGTCTTCAACACCCTCCTGCAGATTCTCGAGGATGGCCGGCTCACCGACTCCCAGGGCCGCACGGTGGACTTCAAGAACACCGTGATCATCATGACCTCGAACCTGGGTACCGCCGACCTGAAGCGCAAGAGCATCGGGTTTGCCTCGGACTCCGACGAGATCTCCTACGAGAAGATCAAGGAGAAGGTCACCGACGCCCTCAAGAAGCAGTTCCGCCCGGAGTTCCTCAACCGGATCGATGAGGTCATCGTCTTCCACGAGCTGACCATGGACGAGGTGAAGTCGATCGTCGACCTCATGCTGGTGCGGGTGCGCGATCAGCTGAAGAGCCAGGCACTCGATCTGGTGCTCACCGACACGGCCAAGGCATTGCTGGGCACCAGAGGCTTCGACTCGCAGCTGGGCGCCCGGCCGCTGCGCCGCGCCATCCAGCGGATGCTCGAGGACCCGCTGTCGGAGAAGGTGCTGTTCGGCGAGTTCCCGGCGAACTCCACGATCCTGGTCGACATCGACCCGGACGACCCCGAGCAGGTCACCTTTGCCGCCGTCGAGACGCCCGACCAGCCGCCCCTGGAGATGGCCGAGTCGGAAAGCTGAGCCGAGCTTCGCTCGGAGCCACCGGCTCCCGGCTGCCGGCTTCCAGCAAGAATCGCCTACGGATCGAACGCATCTGCCTTGTTCTTGCTGCCGTACCACGGGTGGCCCCCAACGGCTGTCCGTCTCCATCGTGCGGGTAGCGGGCGCGGGCAGCGGGTAACGCTTCAGGCGGCAGCGGGCGGCGGGCAGCGGGCAGCGACCCTGGGACCCCTTCCCCGAAGTCGTCTAGACTGCCGTATTGGCTCCCCTCGGGGGAGATCGAACGGACTCTATGCATAGGAGCCAAATCTCATGTTGAAGAGACGCCTCAGCGTCGTCGCGCTCTTGGCGGCGATTGCTTTGGTGGTAGCTGCGTGCGGTGACGACACGACCGAATCGACCGCGGCTACCACCACCACCCAGGCGGCGACTACTACCGCCGCCGCTACGACAACGACCGCAGGTGAGACAACGACGACCGAGGCCATGGGCCCGGCGGCCTTGGTATGCCAGGTGTCGGACACCGGCGGGATCGACGACAAGAGCTTCAACGAGACGGCCTGGAACGGCATGTTGCAGGCGCAGGAGCAGTTTGGCGTCGAACCCCAGTTCCTCGAGTCGACCGATGCCACCGACTACCGGCCGAACATCGACTCGTTCATCGCGCAAGGCTGCGACGTGATCATCACCGTGGGCTTCCTGCTCGCCGACGACACTGCCGCCGCCGCTGCCGACAATCCCGAGCAGCTGTTCGCGATCATCGACTACCCGGTGATCATTCCGGGTGTTGGCCCGATCGCTCCGTTCACCGAGACTTCGACCAACGCGCGCGGCCTGAACTTCAACACCAACGAGGCCGCGTTCCTGGCCGGATACCTGGCGGCCGGAATGACCGCTACGGGCGTCATCGGGACGTTCGGCGGAATCAACATTCCGCCGGTGACCACGTTCATGGACGGGTTCGCCCGCGGCGCCGCCTACTACGACAGCGTCAAGGGAACCACCACCACGGTTCTCGGGTGGGACGTCGAGGCTCAGGACGGCCTGTTCACCGGCAACTTCGATTCGCTCGATGACGGCCGGGCCTTCGCCCAGAACCTGATGGACGAGGGCGCCGACATCATCCTGCCCGTGGCCGGCCCGGTGGGCCTCGGCTCGGGTGCGGCGATTCAGGACGCCAACGCCGGCGGCGCCAGCGTCATGATGATCGGCGTCGATGCCGACATGTTCTTCTCGGCCCCCGACCTGCAGGACGTCCTGCTGACGTCGATCCAGAAGAAGATCGATGCTGCCGTGCTCAACACGATCAGCAATGTTCTCGTGCTCGGTGCGCTGGGCAATGAGTACTTCGGCACGCTGGCCAACGGCGGCGTCGACCTCGCCCCGTTCCACAACTTCGAGAGCGCCGTTCCGGCCGAACTTGCGGCCGAACTCGTGCAGTTGAAGGCCGACATCATCGCCGGCAACGTATCGGTCAGCGGCTGACCGATACGTTTCATCACTGATCGAGGGATCCCCCCGGGCAACCGGGGGGATTCTTCTTGGGCCGTGCGTTGCACGGCCGCTACCGGTTGCCGGCCACCAGCAAGAGACAACCACTGCTCCTGCTTCGGGCGGGCAGCGGGCAGCGGGAAGCGGGCAGCGGCCCGACGGGGGCCCGCGGCACGAGGCCTCGGTGGACCCCGCTAGTCTGCGAGCGCCAACGGCGGGAGTGGAGGACTTCGGCGGTGGAACTGCAGCTGCGGGGCATCACCAAGCGGTTCCCCGGCGTGCTCGCCAACGACCGCGTCGACCTCACCGTGCGACCGGGTGAAATCCTCGGCCTTCTCGGCGAGAACGGCGCCGGCAAGACCACCCTGATGAACATCCTCTACGGCCTGTACTCGGCCGACGAGGGCGAGATACTCGTCGACGGCGTTCCCCGCACGTTCAGCGGTCCGGGAGATGCCATCGCCGCCGGGATCGGGATGGTCCACCAGCACTTCATGCTCGTGCCGGTCTTCACCGTGACCGAGAACGTGGTCCTCGGCGTCGAGCCGACCCGGGGGCCGGGGATCATCAACATGCGCCAGGCACGGCGCGACGTGGCGGAGATCTCGTCCAAGTACGGGCTCGAGGTGGATCCCGATGCCCTCATCGAGTCGATACCGGTGGGTGTTCAGCAGCGGGTGGAGATCATCAAGGTGTTGTTCCGCGATGCCGAGGTACTGGTCTTCGACGAACCGACTGCAGTCCTCACCCCCCAGGAGGTGGAGGAGTTCTTCGGCATCCTGCGCGGGTTGCGCGACGCGGGGAAAGCGATCGTCTTCATCACCCACAAGCTCAAAGAGGTGCTGGAGATCTCCGACCGGATCTGCGTACTGCGCCGGGGCCGGACCGTCGGCGAAAGGGCGCCGGGTGAGGTCGACGAGGCGACGCTGGCCGAGATGATGGTGGGCCGTCCGGTCGAGCTGGTGGTTCAGAAGGCGCCGGCCCGCCCCGGCGAGGTGGTCCTCGAGGTCGACGATCTCATGGTGTTCGACGATCGCGATCACCCCCGGGTCAAGGGGGTCACGATGTCTGTGCGGGCCGGAGAGATCGTCGGAGTCGCCGGGGTCCAGGGCAACGGGCAGACCGAGCTGGTGGAGGCGCTCACCGGGATGCGACATCCCTTCTCGGGCGCAATCCGGGTGCTGGGCGAGGTAGTCACCCGCGAGAGCCCGAGGGGTTACCACCAGCGGCATGTCGCCCATGTGCCTGAGGATCGGCAGCGGGCCGGCCTGGTGCTCGGCTTCACGGTGGCAGAGAACCTGATCCTCGACTCCTACTACGGGGAGCCCTTCTCCCACTGGATTCGCATGGACTGGGATGCCATACGAGGGACGGGTCGCCGGTTGGTGGAGGAGTACGACATCCGCACGCCGTCGATCGAGATACCGGTGTCGAACCTCTCCGGGGGCAACCAGCAGAAGGTGATCGTCGCCAGGGAGTTCTCCAGGGACGTCCGGCTCATCATCGCCTCCCAGCCCACCCGGGGCCTCGACGTCGGGTCGATCGAGTACATCCACGAGCGGATCATCCGCCAGCGCGACACCGGGGCGGCGGTGGTGATCGTCAGCACCGAGTTGGACGAAGTGATGGCGCTCGCCGACCGTCTGCTCGTCATGTTCGGCGGGCGGATCGTCGCCGATCTCGATCCGACCAGCGTCACCTCCGCCCAGGTCGGCCTCTACATGGCAGGAGCGACCCCGTGAGTACGGGCGAGGAACCCCAGGTTTCGGAGCCGACGTCCGGCGAGGAGGCGTCGCTCTTCGAAGAGCTCACCGGCGTCGGCCTCGAGTGGCGGACCGCGATCCTCGTCCCGGCGTTGGCGGTGTTCAGCGCCATGGTGGTCGGGGCGATCATCATCGCGGTCACCGACATCGACGCCCTCAGGCTGCTGGGAACCAACCCCGGTACCGCCCTTGCCGAGATGTGGGATTCGATCTGGGGCGCCTACAAGTGGCTGTTCCTCGGCTCGATGGGCTCGCTGCGGGCGGTCTCGGAGACCCTCGTCCAGGCGACCCCGCTGATCCTCGCCGGGCTATCGGTGGCGATCGGATTCCGGGCGGGTCTGTTCAACATCGGCGCTCAGGGCCAGCTGCTGGTAGGCGGGATGTTCGCGCTGTTCGTCGGGTTCTCGATCCACGTGCCGGTGTACCTCCACGTCCCCCTGGCGCTGCTCGCCGGCGCCCTCGGCGGAGCGATCTGGGGAGCCATCCCCGGCCTGCTCAAGGCGCGCACCGGAGCCCACGAGGTGATCACCACGATCATGATGAACTTCATCGCGCTGCGGCTCGTCGACTACTACCTCAAGTCGAGCTGGTATCAGGCGGCGGGCCGGGACGATCCGGTGTCCAAGCCGATCGAGGTGTCGGCACAACTGCCCAAGCTCTTCGGGTTCCTGGAGCGGTCCGACGTGCGTGCCCACCTCGGGATCGTGGTGGCTCTCCTCGCCGCATACGGGGTCTACTGGCTGCTGTTCAAGACCACGGTCGGCTACGAGTTTCGCGCCGTGGGGTACAACCCCCACGGAGCCAAGTACGCCGGGATGTCCGTCACCTGGCTGATCGTGGGGGTGATGGCGGTGGCCGGCGCCCTGGCCGGTCTGGCCGGGTCCGATCGAATCCTCGGCGTCCTCCACCGGGGAACCCCCGGCTTCGCCGGGACCATCGGGTTCGATGCCATCACACTGGCCCTGCTCGGGAGATCTCATCCATGGGGCGTGGTCGCCTCCGGCCTGCTCTTCGGGGCCCTGCGCGCCGGGGGACAGGAGATGCAGGTGAACACCGACATCTCCCTGGATCTGATCCTGGTGATCCAGGCGCTGATCGTGGTGTTCATCGCCGCCCCGGCGCTGATCAGGGCCATCTACCGGGTGAAGACCGCTCGTGAGGCCGAGCGGCTGACGACGGGGTGGTCCACATGACCGCGCCGGCGACCGTCGTCCGCAGCCCCGCCGAGATCAGGCGAGCGCGACGCCTCGGCATCACCTACATCGTGCTTGCCGCGTTCGTGCTCTGGGTCTTCGGGATGGGGAGTCTCGGCGAGGGCAGCGCCACCTTCAAGCTGGTGCGTCCCACCGACAGGTTCAAGGACTTCCCCGATCTCGTCCTCCCGGCGGCGGGAATCGCCTTTGTCATCGCTGCCGCCCTCGCCGCCTTCGGCGGGATTCAACTCACGCGCGGTTTCAAGAAGCTCAGCAACGTCGTTCTGGCGGTCGGGTTCATCCTGTTCATCTTCGCCTTTCTCGCCTGGGCGGCGGCGGGGTCGTCGTTCAGCCTCGTCGGGATGCTCGACGAGAGCGTCAAGCGGAGTGTCCCGATAGCCATGGGCGCATTGGCCGGCGTGATGTGCGAGCGGGTGGCGGTCATCAACATCGCCATCGAAGGGATGCTGCTCGGTGGCGCCTTCGTGGCCGCCATCGTCGGGTCGCAATTCGGCTCGTTCTGGGCGCTGGTGGGCGCCACGATGGTCGGCGTTGTGCTCGCCTGGGTGCTGGCCGTCCTCGCGGTTCGCTACCGGGTGGATCAGATCATCGTCGGCGTGGTTATCAACGTGTTCGTGCTCGGGCTCACGTCGTTCATCTCACAGCGAATCCTCAACCAGAACCCTCATCTCAACAACGCGACGCTGCTCCGCCCGATCAAGATTCCCCTATTGGGAGACATCCCGTTCTTCGGACAGATCCTGTTCCAACAGAACATCTTCGTGTTCGCGATGTTCATCCTGGTGGCGGTGATGACCTACTCGCTGTTCCACACCAAGTGGGGACTGCGTTCCCGGGCCGTGGGCGAGCACCCCAAGGCGGCGGACACGCTGGGCGTCAACGTGTACCGCTACCGATACCTCAACGTGATGATGGGTGGCGCCATCGCCGGGTTCGGCGGCGCCTTCTACATCCAGGGGTCAGTGGGCCGCTTCGACGAGAACATGACCGCCGGCAAGGGATTCGTCGGGCTGGCGGCGATGATCTTCGGGCGGTGGCACCCGGTGGGGGCCATGGCGGCGGCGCTGGTCTTCGGATTCGCCGACTCGATTCAGGGCAAGCTGGCGATCCTCAAGGTCCCCATCCCCTCGGAGTTCCTGCTCATGGCCCCGTATCTGGCCACGATCATCGTGGTCGCCGGGGTGGTCGGCCGGGCGCGGCCGCCGGCCGCCGACGGCCAGCCGTACGTCAAGGAGTAGGCGCCCTTCGGGCGCCGCCACCGGCGACCGGCTACCGCTACCCGCAAGAGACTCGTTACCGGCAGCCTTCCTGCTAATCGCCAATCGCCAATTGCCGCCGAGGGAAGCTCGGCCTATTCGCCCGGCGTGGGACGTCCGTAGAACGAGATCTCCTGGGCGGCCAGTTCGGTGAAGGGCTCTTTGCCCTCGTAGGTCTGGCCGGGATAGGCGCTGGTGATGCGAATCGTCAGGCTCGACGTTCGCAGGCTCCTGATCTGCACCCGCTGCGGGGCGTCGTTGGTGTCGTCGAGAGTCTCCACGGTCGCCTGGGTGAGGTCGTCCACGAGCACTTCGATCCCCTTGATCCGCGCATTGCGCAGGAAGCGGCCCTGGTCGTCGAGGTTCTCGATGAGCATCTCGGTGATCTGCACCGGTGGGGAGAACAGGAAGGTGACTTCCACCCCGATGCCGCCGTCGATGGCATTCCACGACGTGGTCGGATCGCCGTCGATGAGGGCGGCGCACGGGAACGCTGTGAGCTCGGATGTACATTCCACGCGGATCGGCTGCAGTTGGGTGATCGGAGTGACCGCCAGGGTCGTGCCTGTGGTCGTGCTGGTCGACTCGGCGGTGTCTCCGCCTCCGCCGAAGACGTTGAACACCAGAGCGAGGATGGCCACGGCCAGGACCAACGTGGCGAGCACGATGAGGGCTCGTGCCCCGGCCGTGGTTCGCAGCATCGGCTGTGGCGCCACCGGCATCTGGCTCCTCGCCAGGCGGGCTCCACACTTGTCGCAGTGGCGATTGCCGGGATCGTTCGGGTTTCCGCACGACGCGCAAGAGATCGGACCATCTGGAGATCCCTGTGGGGCGGCCCCCGGCGCGTCGGAGTACCGCACCGGGGCTCCCTGACGGGCCTGCCGTCTCGGTGCCGGGGCGGACCCGGGCGTTTCCCCTCCGAGCCCGAACGGTTCGAAGAGGTCGTCGAAGGTGTCGATGTTGTCGTCGTCGTTCATGGGACCAGTCGTGCGATCGGGAACACAGGCTATTCTGCCACGGATCGCAATTCGTTCACCGATGCTGGCCACCGTTCGTGCCGTCGAGCACTGGGACGCTGTCGATGTTCTCGGCGCCGTCGTTCTGGGGGTGCTCGTTTTCGGCCTCGTTGTCTACGCGATGGTCCGTGTCGTACACCGGCGATAGGGTCGGGTAGTCCCACGGTCGTTCTTCGATGATTCGGCGGTGACACGCGATGGCAAGACCCAGATGACGAGATCGGCCGCCCGCTACCGCTGCGAGCTGTGCGGGCACGAGAGCCCCAAGTGGATGGGCTTCTGTCCCCAGTGCCGGGCCGATGGTGCTCTGGTGGAGGTCGATGCCCCGTCGCGGCTC
>Ga0154791_115_pt1 | contig 13025 bp, 12 predicted proteins | sample Rifle2008BG16ft_FD_105799 | JGI IMG/M metagenome (GOLD analysis project Ga0154791, IMG submission 105799) | Actinobacteria bacterium RBG_16_68_21
TCGTCGTATCCCAGATGGCCCGCGGTGCTGCCTCCGTAGCAGCACCGCGGTGACCCAGGAGCCACCCATGCACCACCGCGAGGACACCCGGCATCGCTTCAGTGAGGCTCTCGACGGCGTGCTGCGCAGCACAGTCGAGTTGGGCGCGTTGGTGCTCGACAACGTGCGCAGGGGATCAGAGGCCTTGCTCGAGAACCGCCTGGACGTTGCCCGGACGGTGATCGATGCCGATGGAGAGATCGACGAGAAGTACTCGGCTCTCGAACAGAGAGTGTTCGAGATCATGGCCCGCCAGCAGCCCGTTGCCGGCGATCTTCGCTTCCTGGTCTCGATCACCCGTATCCTGTACGACATCGAGCGAAGCGGCGACCTGGCGGTCAACTGCGCCAAGGGCCTCATCCGCCGCGAGGGATATACCCTGCCGCCGGCGATCCACTCATTGTTGGCCCGGATGTCGCGCAGTTCCGCGGAGCTGTTCCACAAGGGGCTCGAGGCACTTGCCGCCCTCGATGCGTCCGCGGGGAGGCGGCTCGACGTCGCCGACGACGAGGTCGATGACCTGGTGGGCGAGTTGTATTCCGCCATCGCCGGGCGATCCGACGACATCGGGTTTGACGTCGCCATCGAGCTGTCACGTGTGGGCCGCTACATGGAACGAATCGGCGACCATGCGGTGAACATCGCCGAGCACGTGACCTTTATCGTCACCGGAGAGTTCCCGGCCCAGGATGAGGGGTAGGCGTGGGCGCCTCGCAGCGTTCTTCGTAGTTCGCGTTGTTCGTGGTCCGTTCTTTCAAGATCCAAGATCGAAGGTCCACCGTCGCGGCGAGTCACGAACGACGAAAGTTCTCACCCAATAGCCGCCAGCGCGGCGACGTAGGCGTCGAACTCGCGCGGGATCTTGCGTGACTCGGTGGCCACGATCTCTCGGACCACCCCGCCGGCGTCGAGCACGTAGGTGCTGCGGTTGGCCACCCCCACCTTCTCGTCGAACGTGCCGAAGGCCGCGGTCACCGCGCCGTGCGGCCAGAAGTCCGAAAGCACCGGGAACCCGAATCCGTTCTTGGTGGACCACTCTCGATTGGAAAAGACCGTGTCGGTGGTGATCACCACGACGTTGGCATCGAGCCGATCGAGCTCGCTCAGCCGGTCGCGGATGGCACAGAGCTCGCCTTCGCATGTGTCGGTGAAGGGGAACGGGATGAACACGACGAGGGTCTTGCGCCCGCGCAGCGCCTCGAGGGAGACGGACTCGCCGTCGATGGCGCGCAGGGTGAATTCCGGTGCCGGGGATCCGATCTCGGCTGACATGAGAAGACCTTTCGAGTTGAACGGGCACGATGGTACGCGGGTCACGTCTACAACCGGCGACTGGGCGGAAACACGCCGCCTCCGGTCCGGCTCAACCCCGCTCCTGGGATGCCGATACCCATATGGTGGAAACTCCCAGGGTCGGCCCAGGCGCGGGCGCCATCGGGGTGGACGACGCCGGGATGAGCCGGCTCCGCCTCCGCGCCACGCAGGTGCTCCTCGTATTTGCCCCGGTTGCCGCGGCGATGATCGGGTTGATCGCCTTGCTGTCCGGCGATCATCGCCTGTTGGCGTGGAGTGTCCTCGGGCTCGGGGTGTCCGCGGTCGCTTCGCTGCAGATCGCGCTTCATGCCCCGGATCCGATGCTGCTCATCGTGCTCATCGCCGGGGCGGTGGCGCTGGGGAGCGGGATCGCGCCCAGTTCCTCGCTGCCCGGGGTCATCGCCGCCGCCGCCACCATGTCGATCGTCTGGATCGCCCTGGCCGAGGGGCCGCGGCGGGGAGCGGCGGTGGCGCTGGTGGTCTTTGCCCTGCTCGGGGTGGCGCTCGGCCGGGATTCGGTCGATGCGGGACGGGTCGGCGGCCTGATCGCCCTCGCCGCGGCCGGGGCAGGATCGTGGGCGCTGATGCGCACTGTGGTGCTCCGGATGCACGCCGACCAGGCCAGCCTGCGGAACCTCTTCGAACGGGTCCCGGTGGGTCTCTATCGGACCGCAGTGAGCGGTGAGTTGCTGGAGATCAACCCCGCAGGCGCCGCCTTGCTCGGGGAGAGCAGAAACGCAGTCATCGGACGCCGGGTTCGGGCCTTCTTCGTCGACCAGGGGGACTTCACCCGTCTCCGGGCAGCCGTGGGGGATGGCGCACAGCCGGTGGTGACCGACATCCGGTTCCGGCGCGCCGACGGCGAGGTGATCTGGGTGCGGGACGTCACCCGCCCGGTGACCGATGAGAGTGGCGAAATCAAATGGTTCGAAGGAGAGCTCCAGGACGTCACCGAGCAGCGTCGGCACCTCGAGGAGCTTCAGTCTCTGGTGCAGTCCAAGTCCGACCTGATCGCCGCGGTCAGCCATGAGCTGCGGACCCCGCTCACCGCCGTGGTCGGGTTCCTCGATGTGCTCGTCGGCCAGGAGGATCCGGCCGCCGGCACCTCGGAGCTGTTACAGATCGCCTGCGACCAGGCCCACGATCTCGCCGGGATCGTCGACGACCTGCTCACGGCCGTCCGGGTCGAGAACCACGAGCTGGCGGTCCGGGAGAAGGTCGTGGACGTCGGCGATGTCATAAGAAGGGTTGTGGCATCGATTTCCCCCGGGTCGCGCGGGGACATCGCGGCAGTGGTCTCCGCGGCGACGACGGCGATCGCCGACCCAGCCCGGGTGCGGCAGATCCTCCGCAACCTGATCGGCAATGCCCGCCGCTACGGGAAGCCGCCGATTCGTGTCGAATGCGCCGCGTCCGCCGAAACCGTCACCATCGTGGTGAGTGATGCCGGCGACGTGATCGCCCCGAGCGCGACGAACCAGATGTGGGAACCGTTCTACAGCGGCGGCAGCGACACCGCGACAACCGCGGGCGGCATCGGGCTGGGGCTTACCGTGTCGCGTCAGCTGGCACAGCTCATGAGCGGTGATCTCGTCCATCGGCGGAGCTTGGGCCGCAACGAGTTCGTGCTCACCCTGCCCGCCGGGCGACACCTGCTCAAGTCGGCCTAGAGCAGCACCCGGGCCGCCCAGCCGACCGCGTCGGTGAGCTCGCCCAGCTTCGGCACCGTGTCGGGGCCCTCCCAGAGCCGAGCGAGGGCGTCGGATCCCCAGCGGCGGGCGACCTCGCCCACGAACTCTCGGCCGATCAGGTGGTCGTCCGAACCGAGTGTCAATCCGGCGATCTCGGAGGGCATTGCTCCCTCGCCGGTCGATTCGGCCCGATCCCGATCGGCGGCCTCCCGGATCTGCGCAGCCTGGGGGACCAGCGTCGCCGCGATGCCCTCCACGACGTGTTCGGCGTAACCCTCGATGAGCGCGGCGAGCGCCCGCAGCCCGTTGGTCGCCTCCGGATCGGCCGCAGCCCCGAACAGCTCGCCGATCCCCCCGGGGTCTTCCATCAGGTTCTGGAGCGCCTCCGGGTCCTGCAAGGCCTCGAAGCGCCGCTGGATGGCCGCCGGATCGATCTCCAGCCCGTCGGCCACCGAGTGCGCCAGCATGTGAAGGCGTTCCGGCACCCAGGGCACGGCCAGCTCCGACTGGTGGGCGACCTCGTGGAGCGCCACCCAGAGTCGGAGCTGGCGCGGATCGAGGTCGTGGTCGAGGGCGAATGCCTCGATGTTGGGGACGATAAAGGTCGGGCCGGTGGCCGCCCCGGCCGGTACGCCAAAGTCGAATCTGCCCAGTACTCGCTGGCTGAGGAAACCGACCACCGACCCGACCTGCATGCCGAGCAGCGCCGGGCCGAGCATCGCCAGAGGAGAGCCGGCGCCGCCGGAGGAGAGTCGCTCCGCGATCGGCTCGGCCAGGTAGGCAACCGACTCGACGTTGGTGGCCGCCCAACCCCGCCGGTCGTGGACCCCCACGATGATGCTGGTCCCCGCCGCATCCAGGGCGCTCGCCTGATCCACCAGCCGTGTTGCAGTCGCCGCCAGGTCGCGGTACTCCTCCACGAGCCCAGGCTCGATCGGCTCCGCCGGGCCGGCAATGCTCTCGGCGATCTCCCGGGCGAGGCGCCAGTTGACCGGACCCGGATAGCGGAGGAGGTCGGCGAGACGGTCGAACAGGTTGTCGGTCACGTCCCCTCCGGACGCTCCATGAGAGTGATGTCCAGGTCGAACTCTGCGCCGCTCCTGCTGATCAGCATCGGCACATCGTCACCGACGTGGTGGAAGCGGAGGCGCACGACGAGACCCTCCATGGTGCTGATGGTCTCGCCGTCGAGGGAGACGATCACGTCGCCCGCTTGCAGTCCGGCGAGGGCGGCCGCACTTCCGTCCATGACGGTTGCCACCTCGACCCCCGCCGGCGCCAACGCGCCATCGGTGAGCGTGGCGAAGTGGGTGGTCCCGGTGATTCCCAGGAAGGCGTGACTGACCTTCCCGGTGTCGATCAGCTCCCCGGCCACTCTGGTGACCAATTCGACGGGGATGGCGAACCCGAGGCCCTCGGCACCGACGTCGCTCACCCCGATGGCGCTGGTGATCCCGATGAGCCGGCCCTGGGAGTCCACGAGGGCGCCGCCGCTCGATCCGCGGGTGATCGGGGCGTCGGTCTGCAGCATTCCGAAGAACTCCTCGTCCGCTCCGGTCTGCACCCGCCGGTTGAACGCCGACAGTACCCCGACGGTCACGGATGGACCGCCTTCGAGACCGAGGGGGCTACCCACCGCGATCGCTGCGTCGCCGATGCGCATGTTCTCCGTGGATCCCAGTTGGATAGGGATGAGGTTTGTTGCGTCGATGGTGATGACGGCGAGATCGGTGAGCGGATCGCTGCCGATCACCGAGGCCGGGTAGATGCGCCCGTCGGCGAACACCACGCGCACGTTGACCCCGCCGACCACTACGTGGTGGTTGGTGACGAGGTGCCCCAGGGCATCCAACACCACACCGGATCCGCTGGCATCGGCGGCGAACTGGCCGCCCCCGGTCAGGTCGACCTCCACGGTGACGATCGAGGGGAGAACCTTGGCGGCGACGACGGCGGCGTTGGCACCGGCAGTGCCCGGGGTGACGATCTGGGTCTCGACTCGCTCCACCACCGCCGTGTTCGAGCCCTGATCGTCGGCGGTGAGGGCCAGGGTGACCGCGGTGGCCACCCCGCCACCGATGATCGCCGCAAGCGTGGCCAGCGCGATGGCGCGCACCAGCGGTAGCCGACGCCGCGGCGTGGGGAGGGGCGGCGTCATCGGCGCCACCTCCGACGCCAGCGTCTCCCCCGACTCGATGGGCGGCGGGAAGTCGGGGAGGAGGAGCTGGTCGTCCGCTGGGCCGAAGCCCTCAGGGCCGTCGGCTTGGTTAGTGTCGACCATTGGAGCAATTCTATGGACCCCATCACCGCTACCGGCGAGGCCGGCGATCTCGTGGCAGTCTCCGCGGAGCCGATCGATCCATCGGCACTGGTCGCCGCGGTGGCCCGGGGTGACGCCGGCGCCGTGGTCCTGTTCCTGGGCACCGTCCGCGACCACTCCGAAGGCCACGAAGGCGTCACCCACCTCGAGTACGAGGCGTATCGCGAGGTCGTGGAGGACAAGATCCGACAGATCGTCGCCGAGGTGCGAGACCAGTGGGGCGTCGGCACGATCGCCGCGGTGCATCGGGTGGGAACGCTGGCGGTGGGAGAAGTCGCAGTCGGCGTCGCGGTGTCGTCTCCGCATCGTCCCGAGGCGTTTGCGGCCGCCCGTGCCCTGATCGACGAGCTGAAGCGGCGCGCCCCGATCTGGAAGAAGGAGCACTGGCCGGGCGGCGCCGGGTGGATGGCCGGAGGCGGGTAGCCGCCGACCGCCTCCACGTTCCCGTCGAAATACCCCGGCACCGGGCAGCACTTGCTGGCTAGCCTGCCGACGGTCACCTGGGCGGCGGGCGGGAGGCAGGGGAGACATGCTGACGCTGAAGAACGTAGAGGTCGTCTACAGCGACGTGATCCTCGTGCTGCGCGGCGTGTCCCTCGAGGTGCCCGACGGCAAGATCGTCGCTCTGCTGGGCGCCAACGGCGCCGGAAAGACCACCACGCTGCGGGCCATCAGTGGCCTGCTCCCGGTCCATCGGGGGGATCTGACCAAGGGTGAGATCTCCCTGGACGGGCGACGGATCGACCACCTCCGGGCGCAGAAGATCGTCGCCCTGGGCATCAGTCAGGCGCTCGAAGGCCGTCGCATCCTCGCCGAGTTGACCGTGGAGGAGAACCTTCGCCTCGGCGCCCATACGTCCCGCCGCAAGCTGGCGGACAACCTCGAGCGGGTGTACACCCTCTTCCCCATCCTCAAAGAGAGACCCCGATTCACCGCCGGGTATCTGTCGGGAGGTGAGCAGCAGATGCTGGCCATCGGCCGGGCGTTGATGTCGGCGCCGCGCTACCTGCTGCTCGACGAGCCCAGCCTGGGACTCGCCCCCCTCCTGGTGCAACAGATCCGCGACATCATCGTCGAGATCAACCGCCAGGGCACCGGAGTGCTCCTGGTCGAGCAGAACGCCAACATGGCTTTGTCGATTGCCGACCACGGCTACATCATGGAGACCGGGAAGCTGGTCATGGACAAGCCGGCGGATGAGCTGGCGGCCGACGACGATGTGAGGGAGTTCTACCTCGGCCTGCACGGCCAGGATGTGGCGTCGTTCGCCGAAGTGAAGCACTACCGGCGCAAGAAACGTTGGTTGTCGTGAGAGCCCGGATGCTCGACGAGATCCTGCCTGCGGCGCAGGGCACCGACACGGTCCTCGAGATCGTCGACGTCCATCTTTCGTTTGCCGGGATCACCGCGATCGACGGCGTGTCCCTGAGCGTCCACAACGGCGAGCTTTTCGCGGTGATCGGCCCCAACGGGGCGGGCAAGACATCGATCTTCAATTGCATCTCGGGCGTGTATCGCCCGCAGCGCGGTGCGATTCGCGTCCTCGGCAGAGACGTCACCACGATGAAGCCCGACCGGATCGCCGATCTCGGGGTGGCACGCACCTTCCAGAACATCGAGCTGTTCCCCCAGCTGACCGTGCTCGACAACCTCATGCTCGGGCGTCACCAGCATCTCCATTACGGGGCGCCGGCGGCGATGATCCGGATCGGCAAGGCGATGCGCGAGGAAACCCGCAACCGGGCGGTGGTCGAGGGAATCATCGAGTTCCTCGACATCCATCAGTACCGCAAGGCGTACGTCGCCATGCTGCCCTACGGCATCCAGAAGCGAGTGGAGCTCGGCCGGGCGCTGGCGATGGAGCCAAAGCTCCTTCTGCTCGACGAGCCGGCCGCCGGCATGAACCTCGAGGAGACCGAGGACATGGCCCGCTTCATCACCGACATTCGCCGGGAGCTGGGGATCGGGATCCTGCTCGTCGATCACGACATGCGCCTTGTCATGGATCTCGCCGACACGATCCTGGCCATCGATTTCGGCAAGCCGATCGCGTCGGGAACCTCCCGGGAGATCCAGGACAACCCCGACGTGGTGAGGGCCTACCTCGGCCAAGAGCACTCGACCGGAGGAGGAAGCGAATGACGACGACCGCGACGCCGATCACTACCACCCTCAGCCCGGCGACCCGGCTGCGCGATCACGCCGCAAACCACCCGCATCGGGTCGCCCTGCGGGAGAAGAGCCTCGGCGTCTGGAGGGAGATCGACTGGGCGGAGTACTGGGATCAGGCACGGACCTTTGCGAATGCCCTCATCGCCAATGGGATCGAGCGCGGCGATCGAGTGGCTATTCACTCCGACAACCGGCCCGAGTGGCTGTACACCGACGTCGGCTCACTCGCCGCCGGGGCGGCATGCATGGGCCTCTACCCGACGAACCCGACATCCGAGGTTCGCTACCTCCTCGACGACTCGGCTTCCCGGATCCTGATCGTCGAGGACGAGGAGCAGGCCGACAAGGTCCTGGCGATCACCACGGCGGACCTGCCGGCATTGGAGAAGATCGTCTATTTCGAGCATCGCGGGGTCGATGCCTACGACGATCCCCGGCTGATCTCGTGGGATGCCTTCATGGACGATGGCCGCGCCTATGGCGAGGCACACCCGGAGGCGGTCGCCGAGCGGATGGCTGCCGCCAGGCCGGAAGACCTCGCCTACCTGGTCTACACGTCGGGCACCACCGGCCCTCCCAAGGGGTCGATGCTCACGCTGGCCAACCTCGAGTTTGCCACCACGGAGATCGCCGGCGACCGGGGCATCGTTCAGCCGGGACCCGGACCCGATGATCTGATCGTCTCCTACCTCCCGCTGTGTCACATCTACGAGAAGCTGTTTTCGGTGGTCTTCGGCCTCGGCGCCGGGGTGCCGGTGCACTTCGGCGAGTCGCTGGACACCCTCATGGCCGACATGCGCGACGTGCAACCGACGATCGTGCAAGGCGTTCCCCGGATCTGGGAGCGAATCCACGCCGCCATCCAGGTCCGCCTCGCCTCAGCCTCGCGCCTCAAGCGGATCAACTCGGTGGTGTGGCTCAAGGCCGCCCGGTACGTCGGACGGACCCTGGTCCGCAGGGAGGGCAGGCACACCCCGCTCTCTCGGGTGCTCTTGGCGACCGGGAACGTCTTCCTGTATCGCTCGCTGCGCGAGCGGGTGGGTCTGCGCCGGCTCCGCTACGGCGTCTCGGCGGCGGCTCCGATAGCTCCCGAGATCCTCGAGTTCTTCATGTCGATCGGGGTGCCGCTATATGAGGCATACGGGATGACGGAAAACGCCGGCGTCGCCACCACCAACCGGCCGGGACGCATCAAGCTGGGAACGGTCGGAGAGGCGTACGACCGATGCGAGTTGATGCTCGATCCGGAGACCGGGGAGATACTCACCCGCCACCCGGCGGTGTTCGTCGGGTACTGGAACATGCCCGAGGCGACGGCCCGCACCATCGATTCGGACGGCTGGCTTCACACCGGTGACGTGGGGGAGTGGGTGGATGGCACCCACGTCAGGATCGTCGACCGGATCAAGGACATCATCATCACCAGCGGCGGGAAGAACGTGTCGCCGTCGGAGGTGGAGAACGCCCTCAAGACCTCGCCGTTCATCAAGGAGGCGATCGTCATCGGGGATCGCCGCAAGTACCTGACCGCACTGATCGGGATCGACCTGGAGGTGGTGAGCGAATGGGCCCAGCGCCATCAGATCCCGCACACCACGTACCGCGACCTGTCGGAGAAGCCGGAAGTCGTGGCCCTGGTGAAGAAGGCGGTAGATGCCACCAACGAGAAGTTCTCCAGCGTCGAGCAGATCAAGGCCTTCCGGTTGCTCACCAAGGAGCTCGATCACGAGGAGGGCGAGCTGACCGCCACGCAGAAGGTGAAGCGCTCGGTGATCGAGGAGCGCTTCGGTGACCTGATCGAGTCGATGTACCGATGACCCAATTCCTCCAGGCGCTGGTCAACGGATTGTCGCTGGCGGCGATCTACGCGTTGATCGCGCTCGGCTTCGTGATCATCTACAAGTCGATGCAGGTGCTCAACTTCGCTCAGCCCGCCTTGTTGCTCCTCGGGGCCTACTGGGTCGTCTACTTCGCCACGGTGATGGAGTGGAACTTCTGGCTGGCCGTGCTCGCCGCCATCGTTCTCTCCGCCTTGACCGGGGTGGTCGTCGAGCGGGTGACGCTGCGACCCATGGTGGGCAAGCCGGTGTTCGCCGTGGCGATCATGACGATCGGTCTCAACACCGCGATCACCGTCGTCGCCCTCGACCTGATGGGGCTCGATATCCGGCGGGTGGGCGACCCGTGGGGATTGACGTTCCTCACCTTCGGCGGGCTCAACATCGCCCACCGGCAGGTGGCGGCCATCGTCTGCGCGGCAATCGTGGTCGGCCTGCTGCTCGCCTTCTTCAAGTTCTCCCGGATGGGTCTGGCGATGCGGGCGACCGCGTTCGACCAGGAGGTGGCGCTGACCCAGGGTGTCTCGGTGACCGCGGTCTTCGCCCTCTCGTGGGCGCTGGCGTCGGTGCTGGCGATGATGGGCGGGGTCTTCATCGGATCCGGGGTCGGCCTCGACCGTTCTGCCGCGGTCGTGGCGCTCAAGGCTCTTCCCGTGGTGGTGGTAGGGGGGCTCGATTCGATCGCCGGGGCGCTGGTCGGGGCGCTGGTGGTGGCGACGGCCGAGTCCCTGTCGGCCACCTACCAACCCCAATACGCCTCCTTCTTGGGCAAGGGGTTCTCCCAGGTCGTTCCCTACCTGGTGATGTTCATCGTCCTGTTGGTTCGGCCGTACGGGCTTTTCGGCACCAAGGAGGTCGAACGGGTATGAGGCGCCGCCCCGGCCTGATCGCCGACTATCGCGCCGACACCGCGATCTTCCGCAACAACGTCCAGCGCTTCTGGATGGTGGTCCTGCTCGTGGGCGTCGTCGTGGCCGGCCTGGGGGTGAGGCTGCCGATCATTCCCGGCGTGGCGTCGCTGGACCTCTCCTCGGACCTGATGCTGGTGGCGATCACTGCGCTGTTCGCCTCGATCGGGGCCATCGGGCTCAACATCGTCACCGGGTTCGCCGGCCAGGTGTCCCTGGGCCATGCGTTCTTCCTCGGCCTGGGGGCGTTCACCGCAGCGGTGCTCGGAGGCACCGAGGTGACCCGGCAGGTGGTCGACCTTTCGACCGGGCAGTTCGTCGAGAAGACGATCCTCATCGGCCACAACCTCGACATGATCATCTGGCTGCCCGCCGCCGGGTTGGTCGCCGCCTTTGCCGGGCTGGTGGTGGCCCCGGTCGCCTTCCGGCTGCGCGGCCTGTACCTGGCGTTCGTCACCCTCGGACTGGTGTTCCTCGGGGAGCACCTCTTCCGCGAGGCAGATGTGCTCACCGGGGGTGTCGGTGTCGGGCGGGAGACCGCCGTCCCCTCGCTATTCGGGTTTCGCTTCGACCAGGACGGGAGCGTGTTCGGGGTGTTCCTCTCCAAGGAGCAGAAGTTCTTCTTTCTGGGACTGGGGCTGCTGATCGTGATGGCCCTGGCGGCCAAGAACTTCGTCCGGTCCCGGGTGGGACGGGCGCTGGCGGCGGTGCGCGATCGGGACATCGCCGCCGAGATGATGGGTATCAGCCTGACCCGCTACAAGATGATCGCGTTTGTCGTCTCCTCGTTCTACGCGGGGGTCGCCGGGGCGTTGCTCTACTCGGCGATCGGGCGACTCGAACCGGGCAGCTTCAACCTGCTGCTGTCGATCAAGTACATCGCCATGGTCCTGATCGGGGGAGTGGCCACCGTGTCGGGGTCGATCATGGGAGCGGTATTCATCACTTTCCTCCCCAAGATCGTCAAGTGGATGGCGACGCTGTGGATCTTCGGGTTCATCTCGGAGTCGCCCAGCGGCGGATTCGTGACCACCGCCCAGTTCGAGCAGATCCTCTTCGGCATGTTGATCGTGGGGTTCCTGATCGTCGAGCCGCTCGGCCTGTACGGGATCTGGATCAGGGTGCGCAACTACTGGAAGGCATGGCCGTTCAGCTACTAGGCGCTGCCCGCTGCCCGCTTCCCGTTCGAGGTCGGGCGCACGAAATCGCCGCCCAGCCCGACGCGGACCGAGCCCGTCGGATATTGTTACTGACCTGCCCGCCGGGGCCGGGCGCTTCCATCAGAGAAGAACCAGAACCAGGGAGGAACACATGAAGAAACGGTGGCTCGTATTGGCGAGCCTCCTGACGGTGCTTGCCCTCGTGGCCGCGGCCTGCGGTGACGACACCGCAGAGACCACCACCACTGCGGCGGCAACCACCACGACGGCGGCAGCCACGACGACTGCGGCGACGACCACGGTGCCCCCGGAGCCGGAGATGTCCTACGACGTAGGCGTCACTCCGGCCCCCTGTGCCGATGCGGTCAACGAGGGCAACGGCTGCATCTACCTCGGGATCATCTCGGACCTGTCGACCGGTCCCTTTGCGCCCCTCGGTGTACCGATCACCCAGGCCCAAGAGGACTTCTGGGATGCGGTCAACGCCGACGGCGGCCTGGGCGGGTTCGATGTGCTGATCAGGCTGGAGAACACCCGCGACGCGCACTACGACCCGACCGAGACGGCCCAGGAGGCGGCGGACCTGGCGGACAACGTCCTCGCCTTCGCCCAGATCTTGGGCACTCCGCAGACGCAGGGAGCCCTGCCCACGCTCGAAGAGAACGACATCGTCGCCATGCCGGCCACCTGGTTCTCCGGGTGGGCGTTCTCGGACATCGATGGTGGCCTCATCATGGAGTCCGGCGCCCCGTACTGCTTCGAGGCGATGAACGGCATGGACTACCTGGTGCAGACGCGCGGCACGGACTTCTCGTGGGCGCTCGTCGTGTTCCCCGGTGACTACGGAGGCGACTACGGCGCAGGCGCCAAGATCGCCGCCGCGCAGCTCGGCCTGGCCGATCCGCTGGCGGAGATCCTTCAGATCCCGTTGTCGTTCGGTGGCGACATCGCCCCGACGGTGGGCCAGCTGCTCGCCCTCCAGCCCGACGTGATCGTCATGGTGACCGGACCGAGCGAGATGGCCGGAATCGCCGCCGGTCTGTTCCAGAACGGATTCCAGACGTTCCAGATCCTGGGCGCGGCGCCCACCTGGAACGTTGCCCTCAAGGCGAATCCGGACCTGCTTCCGCTGCTCCAGGCGGTGTACTCCAGCACCGACCCGTGGGGCGGTTGGGACACGGACACGCCGGGCCATGCCCGGATGCGTACCGTCGCCGAGGCCAATGGCCGCGGCCCACACAACGGCTATATCGCCGGATGGGTGTGGCAGTACCCGCTGCTGGCACTCCTCCAGGAGGCGGTTGCCAGTGGTGACCTGACCAGGGCGAACATTGTGGCACTGGCGGGGACGTTGGAGAACGTGGACTACGAGGGCATGCTGCCAACCCGGTCGTATGCCGGCGATCCCAACGACTTCGTCGTAAGGGGGACGTTGGTCAGCGGGGTCGACCCTGCCTCGTCGGACGGTCTGACTCCGAAGGCGGACTTCTTCACGAGCCAGGTGGCAGCGGACTTCAACTTCGCAGGTCCCTGCTTCACCGGCTGATCGAGACCGTCGAGCGATTGAAGCGGGGGTGGCCGAC
>Ga0154791_106_pt5 | contig 12831 bp, 14 predicted proteins | sample Rifle2008BG16ft_FD_105799 | JGI IMG/M metagenome (GOLD analysis project Ga0154791, IMG submission 105799) | Actinobacteria bacterium RBG_16_68_21
CTTCGAGGTCCCCACCGGCCAATTCCTCGCCGTCATCGGACTCAGCGGATCGGGCAAGTCCACCCTGTTGCGCTGCATCAACCGCCTCATCGAGCCCACCGCGGGAACGATCACCTGGGACGGGCTGGACGTGACCACGGCTCCCCAGGAAGAGCTTCGCCGCATTCGGCGACGCATCGGCATGGTCTTCCAGCACTTCAACCTGGTCCACCGCTCCAAGGTGATCACCAACGTCCTCGCCGGACGGCTGGGCTACGTGAACCCGGCGCTGAGCCTGCTGAACAAGTTTCCCCAGGCAGATGTCCAGAAGGCTCTCGATCGCCTCGACCGGGTCGGGCTGGCTCCCAAGGCGTACGCCCGTGCCGACGAGCTCTCTGGCGGACAGCAACAGCGAGTCGGCATCGCCCGGGCGCTGATGCAGGATCCGCAGATGATCCTGGCGGACGAGCCGGTGGCCAGTCTCGACCCGGTGCTGGCCCACGGGATCATGCAGTACCTCGAGGACATCAACAAGAACGACGGGGTCATGGTGATCTGCAGCCTCCACTTCCTCGACCTGGTCCATCGCTACGCCGATCGGGTGATCGCCCTCAATGAGGGCCGGGTGGTGTTCGAAGGGACGCCCGCACAGATCGACGACGCCATGTTCAAAGAGATCTACGGCCAGGACGCGGAGCGGGTTGGATGACCGGGGCCGAGAAGCACAGGACCAAGGGTCTGGTTCGGTTCTTCGTGATGCTCGTCTCGATAGTCGCCCTCCTCGTCACCTACGCCTTCGCCTTCCAGCGCACCGATGTCTCCCTGGACGAAGTCAAGGATCCGGGGCGGCGCGCCTCACTGGTGCGGATCGTCCGCGGCCTCGCCCGCCCCAACATCATCGAATACGACGAGGAGCCGACTTTCCACCTCCTCGACTACGTGACCCCCTGTCCCCAGGGTGGATTCGCCCCTGAGTCCCCCGACACCTCAGGGCCATTCCTCGAGGCGATCCCCCAATGCGCCAGCCCTGGATCCGATGTCCGTGTTCAGGGTCACAATTTCGACCCGGGGGCCGACGGGCCGCTCTCCTTCATTCCCCCGTCGGGTGTGGCGCTTCGTCTGGCAAGCGTCACCGCCGACCAGGAGGGCAATTTCGACGTCGTCGTCAAACTCCCCGACCGGCCGGACACCGCCGTCCAGCATTTCAGATTCACCACGGTGCAACGTTCCGGCGTCTGGCATCTCACCGACACGGCACACGAGACCTGGGCCAAGATCGTGGAGACCGTGATGCTGGCGCTGGTGGCCACCACGCTGGGAACGGCGATGGCCGTCCCGTTGTCGTTCCTGTCGGCGCGCAACCTGATGCGGTCGATCCGGACCCCGTTCGCCAGCGTGGCCCTCTTCATCGTCGGCCTGCCGATCGGCATCTTCGGAGGCCTGCAGATCGGGAGGTGGATCACCTCGGTGGCCTCCCACATGTCCGACAACATCGCCGCCCTGGCGGGAGCCGTGGTTGCTCTGGTCGTCATCGGATTGTGGGCTTTGCGCGCCACGGTCCCCGAAGTCGAGGAGGAGCCGCCGACGACATCGGAGAAGACCCTGCGTCGGCTCGTGGTGGCGGCGGTCGCGGTGGGCGGATTCTTCGCCATCGGGTTCACCGGGAACCTGCTCCGGGAGGTCGGGACCAACCTCAATGACTGGCTGGGCCCGCTCGGCTTCATCGGCAACTTCATCCGGATCATCGGCGACGTGTTCGCCACCTTCATCACCGCGCTCACCGCCATCGTTGCCGGCGTCGTCGTGGCGGCGATCGGCAGCCGCATGGGCCACATCATTGCCGACCGGGCATCCCGGCCGGTCCTGATGGCGGTGCGCTACATCGCGGTAGCGGCGGCGGCGGCCACCGTGGCGGTCGCCATCGGCGGCGCGGTGCACTGGCTCTACGAGCTCAACCCATCCTCCAACGCCATGGCCACCTCGGCCGGCGGCGGCATCCTCGGTCTGGCCGGCGTGGTCCTGTCGTCGCGCTTCGGACGACGGTGGTTCCCCGACCGCCTCGGCCTGCTCGCCACGTTCCTCCGCCTCATCACCTCGTTCCTCTGGATCGGCGTCGGCATCGCCATCGGAATCGCGCTCGGCGTGGGAGCCGATGCCGCCGTCGGCGTCTTCGGTGCCTCCGGAACGTTGCTGGCACCGGCGGTACTCGGTGCGGTTCTGGGGATCGTGGGCGTGTCGGTGAGCCGCTCGCAGATGGCACTCCCCTCCGGGCTCTCCGCCTACTACCTGTCCCGAACGATCTTCAATGTGATCCGATCAATGGAACCCCTGGTCATGGCGATCGTGTTCGTGGTATGGGTCGGCGTCGGGCCGTTTGCCGGCGCGCTGGCCCTCTCACTGCATACCACCGCGGCCCTCGCCAAGCTGTATTCCGAGCAGGTGGAGAGCATCTCCCAGGGGCCCATCGAGGCGGTCACCGCCACCGGGGCCACCAGGCTGCAGAACATCATCTACGCGGTCGTGCCGCAGATCGTCCCGCCGTACATCGCATTCACCCTGTACCGCTGGGACATCAACGTTCGCATGTCGACGATCATCGGTTTCGCCGGCGGCGGAGGCATCGGCTTCCTGCTCCAGCAGAACATCAACCTGCTCCACTACCGGGACGCCGCCGCCCAGATGCTGGCCATCGCCATCGTCGTGTCCGCTCTCGACTTCCTCTCGGCCCGCATCCGGGAACGGATCGTGTGAGCGGCCTGAGAGCGCGCGCAAATAGGCTCGCCCCGGGATCATGTCTCGGCTTGCCGCAAGCCGAGACATGATGGAACCCCGCGACCTATTTGCGCGCGCTCTGATCCGCCGCACCCGCCCGGAAGCCGAGCGTAGGGAGCACGACCTCCTCTCCCCGGCGGCCACCCGTTCCACGACCAGCAGGGGTCGCAACCTCCCCGAAGCCCCCGACCCGTTCCGCACCGCCTTCGAACGGGATCGTGATCGCATCCTGCACTCCAAGGCGTTCCGTCGCCTCAAGCACAAGACCCAGGTCTTCATCAACCCCGACGGAGATCACTACGTCACCAGGCTCACCCACACGCTGCAGGTCACCCAGATCGGCCGCTCCCTGGCGGTCACCCTCGGGCTCAATGAGTCGCTGACCGAGGCGATCTGCCTCGGTCACGATGTCGGCCACTCCCCGTTCGGCCACATCGGCGAGAGCGCCCTCACTCCGTACGTAGTGGGAGAGTGGCATCACGCCGCACAGAGCGTTCGGGTCTTCGAGGTCCTCGAACCGCTCAATCTCACCTGGGAGGTCCGTGACGGGATTCGGGGCCACTCCTGGAAGATCGACCCGCCCCCGGCCACCCCCGAGGGAATGGTGTGCCGGTTTGCCGACCGGATCGCCTACCTGACCCACGACGTCGATGATGCGGTGCGCGCCGGTGTCATCCAGTACCGCGATCTCCCCGGCGAGGCCATCGATGCGTTCGGTGAGCCGGGCAGCGCGTGGATCGGATCGATGATCGAAGCGGTCGCCGCCGCGTCCGTGCGGCGCGGCGAGGTGACCATGGACCCGGGACACCTCGACGCAATGAACGTGCTGCGCGACTTCATGTTCGCCCGGGTGTATCTCCGGCCCGACGTCGACGACCAACGCGATGAGGTGATCGCCATCGTCCGATACCTGGTCGATCACTACGTGACCCACCCCGACCAGGTTCCCGATTCCTACCGTCACCACGGCGCCGACGCGGCCACCGCCGCCATCGACTACGTCTCGGGAATGACCGACCGGTTCGCCATCAGGGAGCACCAGCGGCTCACGGGGTCGTGACCTCGGCCCTCGATCGGGGCGCCGCCAACACCACCACGGTGCCGGCAAGCGCGCTCCACATCGCCGCGGCGGCGGCAACACCGGATTCGCCGACCCACAGCCAGCCCGCCACTGCCGCCGCGGTGACGGTGACGCGCGCCCATCGCACTCGGACGGATCCCACCGTTCCCCCGGAGGCGCGATCCGTTGGTGCCTGCACCCGGCGCAGCAACAGGACAGACAGCCCTCCCGTCAGCGACCCGGCGATCAGCACTGCCCGCGCCGCTCCCCCGGGGACGGCAAACGCCACCGGCCCGGTGTCGGCCAGCCAGGACGCCATGGCTCCCGCCATCGCCGCGGCGGCGACAATGACCAGCAGCACCCGCCGCGCCGGCGGGTCGACGGCCGCAGCCACCACCATGGCCACCGCGGTGACTGCCACCAGCGGCGGCCCCACCGGCCGGGACGCCACCAGGCCGGCGGCGACGACCAGCACCACGGCGTCGACCGGGATCGGCGATCTCCCGGTGGTCCCCGCCACCAGGCGAGCGGCCATCAGGATGAGCGCCGCGCCCAGAAGATCGGGAGTGCCCAGGACAAGGAACGCCGGGGCGCCCACCGCGGCCAGGCACGCGGCAAGCGGATGATCCGGGTCGATCTCCCGGCCGATCGCCCAGGAGAGGAAGGCGACACCGCCTGCGGACAACCCGACGCGAACCGCGCCGCCGAACGACTCCCCGGAGAGGTGCGCCACGAGGACCGCGATCGCACCCGCCAGCGGGGTCAACCCCAAGATGAAGCGATTCGACGGGAGGCGGGGGTCGAGAATACGGGTCAGACCGGAGGCCATCGGCGCCGCACGATATCCCCCGGTCCGGCAAGGGTAAAACCCGCCGAACTGCCCTGATGCGTCGCCGGCGCGTGGTCTAGGTTTGGGCTCCATGGACGAGTCATCAGGCACGGCCCCGTCACGCATCCGGCGCAGCCGGTCAGAACGGATGGTCGGCGGCGTCGCCGGAGGGATCGCCGAGCACCTGGGGGTGGATCCGGTGCTGATCCGCCTGGCGTTCGTGGCGCTCGCCTTCGCCGGAGTCGGGATACTCCTCTACGTGATCGGCTGGATCGTGATCCCCGAGGCGGCCGCGGACGCCCCTCCGGTCGACTCGAGATCTCCCAGCGAGTCGGCAATGACGGCCCGGATAGTGTTTGGGAGCATCCTGGTGGGCATCGGTTGCCTGATGCTGATCGACTGGGCCTTCCCCATAGGCAGGTACCTCTGGCCGCTCAGCCTGATCATCCTCGGTATCGGCGTCCTGGCATACGGAGCCCGGCGATGACCGACTCCCCGCCGCACCGCACTCCTCGCCTCGGTCACGTGGTCGCTGGAACCCTGCTCGTCGGCATCGGCGTACTGTGGTTCATCGAGGCGGCCAGCGACGTCGACATCCCCTGGACGGTGCTGCTCCCCATCGCCCTCATCGTGGTGGGCGGCGCCCTGGTCTACGGCTCGCGGACCGCCCGCCACGGCGGGTTGCTCACGCTCGGCGTGCTCCTCACCGTGACGGTCCTCCTCGCCTCGGCGATCGACGTCCTGGTCGACATCCCCTTCCGGGGTGGAGTGGGCGAGTCGCTGGAACGGCCCACCGGAGTAGCGGCTACCGGGTATCACTGGGCGATGGGCACGATGACGGTCGACCTGACGAACGCCGACCTACCCGCGAGCACCATCGAGATCACCGTGGGTCTCGGCGAGCTCATCGTGGTCATCCCCCGCGGCGTCGCAGTCGCCATCGACGCCGACGCCGGCATCGGAGACCTCGACGTGCTCGGACGGCAGGCATCCGGCATCAACCCCGAACTCACCGTCAGCGAGCCGGGCGCCACGGTGCGTCTCGTGGTCAGGGTCGGGATGGGACACGTGGAGGTGAGGCGCGGATGACTCGTCACCCCGGAAGCTTCGTGGCCGGCATCGTGTTCATGATCGTCGGCGTGGCATACCTGCTCCAGGTGCTGGGGGCGTGGACACCGAACGTGTGGCGCCTGTGGCCGGTGCTGCTGATCGCAGTGGGGGTGGCCGTCTTGGCCGCCGGGACGCGTCGCTTCGGCGAGGAGCGAGAATCGCCCGAGGAGCCACCGCAGGACGGTTGGCGCTAGGCGGCCTCGCGGTCGTGTTTGAACGGCAGCGCTGCCGCCGCCGCCCAGGCGTCTGGATCAGACGGCAATCGTTCCGATCCCACCTCTGCCGCCGGCAGGCTGTCCCGACGCCCGGCGAGGATCGGCCACGCGGCGAGCACCACGCCGCCCACCGCCATCACCAGGCCGGCGGTCTCGATCGCATGGGCCACCCCGGCGGTGTGCTCGAGGGCATCGAACCCGTTGGGTCCGAGGATGTAGGCCCAGTCGTGCTCACCGCCGCCGATGAGGGGCAGGGCCTGGCGAATCGCGTCGCCGGTGTAGATCGAGACGTCGCGCGCCGAGGTCCCCGCCCAGGCAAGGCAGAACCCCGCCGCGGCAAGATCCCTGCGCCGCAGCCAGAAGTAGACGGCCATCGCCACCGGGAAGAGAACCTGCGCCGCCGAACCCGCCATGAACATCATCAGCCGGGGCATGAACGCCGTCACCAGGTGGCCGGTCTCGTGGACGGCGAGATCGAACTGGTCGAACAGGGGCACCTCGCGGTTGGCCCCGAACGCGATCCAGGCGACTCCCGCCCCCGAGGCGGCGGCGAGGAGGGAACGGCCCCAGCGAGCCCATGGAGAGGTGGTCTCCGGCACCCCGTCCCATCGGCACGAGAACCCGATTCCTTCAGCGCCGACGTCGGCCAGGCCGCCTACGAGGAGATCGACGTCGCCCCCGACGACGCCGCCGGCAACAACTATGGGTGGAGCATCTTCGAGGGCGACCACTGCTACTCGGGCGGATGCGACGCCACCGGGAAGGTCTTCCCGGTCCTCGAAGTCGCCCACGGAGACGCCGGCACCTGCTCCATCATCGGCGGGTTCGTCTATCGCGGCCGGGCGCTGCCCGAAGTCGCCGGCCGCTATTTCTACGGCGACTACTGCGGGGGTTGGATTCGGTCCTTCCGGTACGCGGCCGGCTCTGCAGTCGAGAGGGTGCAGTGGCTCGACACCAGCCACCATCTGACGTCCTTCGGAGTCGACTCCGTCGGCGAGCTGTACGTCGCCACCGATGAAGGGACCCTCTACCGGATCGATCCCGTCCGCTAGTGGATCTAGTAGGGGTGCTCCAGCGCCCTGAGCACGACGATGTCGGAGCCCGCCTCGGTGACCTCCACCTGCCACGACCGCAGTCGATCGCCCGTCGGAGCGACCACCGCCATGAGCAGGATCGCCGCCCCCGCCCCGAAGATCACGTACGAGCCGGCGCCTGCCATCCAGGAGAGGAGGAACCCGACCGGCCCTACCGCCGCCGAGGCGAGGATGCGCCGCATCGTCACCCCGAACAGCCACACGGCGAGATGGCCCTCGCTCCGCAGGTCGGGGGCCTCCCGCCCGGTCAGAGCGATCACGGACGCAGCAGCGATCACCGCCCCGCCGAGCAGCAGCTGCGCCGTCACCTCCCCGATACGCGGCTCGGCGGAACCGGCACTGAGCACGACTGCGAAGACCGCAGTGGCCGCCGCCGCCGTTGCCAGGAAGATCACCGCCGCCCGCAGCACGATCAGCATCGAGCCCGAGGGTCGGCGCAGGGAGAGGATCCCCAGGGCGATCGGCAGGGCGGGCCGCCAACCGGGGTCGACCTGATCGGTCATCCGGTGGGGATCACGGATTCGAGCTGTAGGGTCACCTGCTCCACGTAGTGGATGTCACCGATCCGACTGGCATTGGAGCTGGCGTCGTCGACGACCCTGCGCACCACCAACGGAGTTCCCGGCTGCCGCCACTCGTCGGTGGTGGTGCTACCCACCGTCGATCCCGTCGTGGTTCCGACGACCCTGATGTGCATCGTCGCCACCGGGGTGCCGCCGATGTCGAGGGTCTCCATCCCGATCAGCGTCGCCACATCGGTCGACGTCATGTCGCCGTCCTGGCAGACGCTCGTCCAGGTGGTCTCGCCGGGAGGCGGGAGGATCCTGCCCGTGCATGACGAGGTGCCCAGATCCGGGATGCCGAACCACTCGTGATACCCCCGCGACGTCGTCACCGACAGGTCGGGACCGCAATGCTCCGCCTCGTCCCACCGCTCGGCGATCGCCTGCCACCGCACCACCGGACCGCAGGGGCCATCGGTGACCACCAGATAGGTCTTGTCCGGGTAGTCGTGGCGAGCCCCGCCGAGGGCATCCACCTCCTCGAAGCCGGTCGTGGCGTAGACGTAGACGCCGGGGTCACCCGGTGAGTCGCCGGCAGTTCCGGTGAAACCGAGGTCGGCAGCCGACACCGGAGTAGTCGTATTACGGAAGAAGGCCAACCAGACGACCACCGCAGCGACGATCGCCAACACCAACGCACCGAGGATCCACCAGCGCTTCACGGCCTCGAGTCTGCCAGATCGCGAAGTCATCCGGCCCCCCAAACGCGGATCGCTGACCCCGAATGGGCCCGCGATCACAGATCACGACCGGCGACTACGTCCAGCTACTGCCGTTGGTGGTTTGCGTACCCGGCACGCTGCCGGTCGGGTGGGAGTCGGTCGTGATCATGGAGGATCCCTCGGAAGCCGATCCTCTCGAGATGAGCGTCATTGTGGGGAATGACCCAATTGGACTGGTCAGGAGAGGTATCGATCAATGATCGGTCCGACCGGCCGGCGCATGCCGGAGTCACCGAACGGGGCCGAGCCGGCGATCAGCCAGGCGCTGAGGTCGGTGAAACCCATCGGACGGGCGAGGTAGAACCCCTGAGCGATGTCGCAGCCCACCTCGCGCAGAAGATCCCAGGTGCCCCGATTCTCCACCCCTTCGGCGACGACCCGCATTCCCAGGCTGTGGACCAGCGCGGTGGTCGATCCGACGATCTTGGCGAGGCGCTCGTCCACGGCCATGTCCATGACGAAGGATCGATCGATCTTCACCTCATCGACCGGGAGGCTGCTCAGATACGACAGCGACGAGTATCCGGTGCCGAAGTCGTCGATGGCCAGCGAAACGCCCAGCTCGTCGAGGGACCCCAGTACGAGCCGCGCCCGGGCCGAGTCGTTCATCATCGTCGTCTCGGTGACCTCGAGCGTGACTGCCTGCGGATCGACGTCGTACTCGCCGATAAGCCGGGCGACCAGGTCGGGGAACTCCTCGTCGTTGAGTGACGACGCGGCGATGTTCACCGCGACCGAGATCCGCTGGCCGTCGGAGCGAAGCCGGACGACATCGCGGAACGCGGTGCGGAGAACGTACTCGGTCAGGGGAACGATCAACCCGGTGCGTTCCGCCAATTCGATGAATTCGTCGGGAGCGACCGCGCCATGACGCGGGTGATGCCATCGGCACAGCGCCTCGATCCCGACGATTGCTCCATCGTCCAGACGAGCCTTGGGCTGGTAGTGGACCCCAAGGGTTCCTCCTTCGATGGCGTCGCGCAGCTCGCCTGCCATGGCAAGCCGTCTCGTGCTGTAGCGATCCCGCTGCGGGTCGTAGACCTCGAAGGCCGAGCCGGATTGCTTCGCCTCGTACATGGCCACATCGGCGCGGCGCAGCAGCGTGGAGTCATCGCTGCCGTGCTCGGGCCCGATGGCGATGCCGATGCTTCCCGTCACCTGGATCGCTAGCCCCTCGTTGAGGAACGGACGACGCAGCACTTCACCAATGCGCCGGGCCCACTCGATGGCCTCGGCCACCCCCGAGATCTCCCGCAGGAGCACGCCGAACTCGTCGCCACCGAGTCTCGCCAGCGACTCGTCGCCACCGGTCAGGTCGCTCAGCCGGACGGCGAGCTCCTGGAGAAGGGCGTCGCCACGCTGATGACCCAGCGTGTCGTTGATCTCCTTGAAGCGGTCGAGGTCGATGAGAAGCACACCTACTCGATGACCGCGCTCTGCGGCCCGGCGCACCGCCTCCCCGACGACGAGCGAGAACTGAAGACGATTGGGGAGATCGGTGAGCGCGTCGTGCAACGCCTGGTGCTCCTTGTGACCCACCTCGCGGCGCAATCGATCGACCAGACGACCCCGCTCGAGGGAAACACCTGCCTGACGGGCCAGGACCTCGAGGAGGCGCCGCTCATCGGCGGTGAATGGACCGCCGGACGGACGATCACCGACCACGATCATGACCGCGGTCCCCGACCCGCCGCCGATGAGAGCCACCATGCCGTCGACGACGTCGTGATCCCGATAGTGGGCAACGATCGCCTCCGCCGAATCGGAAAGCGAGGTCACCCGACTGCCGACGGCGGCCTCTGCGGCAACTGCCTCGGCGATCGCTGGAGGAGCCGGTCGGCGTCCCGGACTCTCCCCGGTCTTGAGTGACGTCACCGTGGATCCGACACCCCGGGACATCACCACCTCGACCAACCCGGCGCCGAACAGATCGCTCGTGTGGGTGAGAAGCGCCTCGACCAGGTCCTCGGTCTCCACGAGCTGGTCCGCCTCACTGGCGAACGCGTACACCGACTCGAGATCACCGAAGCGCTGGGCGAGTGAGCCGTAGATCCGGAGAGCACCGTAGACCCCTGCGGAGACCGCGACGACGCCGAACAGGGCCAGGGGTTCGCGCCAGGCAACTGCCAGTGATCCCACCGCCAGACCTGCCGAGACGAGTGAGATCACCAGCCCGGCGACCATCGACCGAATCACCGCCCCGATCGGCCTTCCCGGCTGGTTCACCGTGATCGCCAGAGAGACCATGACGGCTCCGATCACCACCGACACGCTGAGGGCCAGCAAGCCCGCACTCAGGCCGGCGATCGATACCGGGGACCGGCCTCCGAGGCTTTCCCGGAAGACGACGACGGCGGCCACGGTCTCCAGGTAGAAGAGGCTCAGGTTGAAGACGAGCTTGTAGAGCGGCTGGTGGCGCTGCAGTGCCAGTGCGAGTCCCGAGCCGACGAGGCGCCCCCCGAGGAGAGCACCCGCGCCGGCGCCAGCCAGGCCGAACATGAAGGGGATTTCGCTCAATGAGACGGTGTGGGCGTCCCGCCGCACGTGGAGGTGAATGACGAAACCCTCGGTGACGGCAAACGCCATGGCGAGGCCCCACCACGGAAAGTGGAACGGGGAGACCGGACGGGGAAGGTGCACCGCGAACATGTGCAGGGGCACGGCGATACCCGCCATTCCCACTGCGATCGCGATGATCCTCCACTGAACGGCTCTGCGGCCGTTCGCATCACCCATGGCACCCTTTCGGCGTCGGATCCGACTATTGATGTCGGCCGGTGCAGACACGACCTGAAGGACTCCCGGGTAGCCTCGCGGGGTGTCCTCATCCCACGTCGCATTGGTGGTCAACCCACGAGCCGGTAAGGGCCGGGTCGGCCGCGAGCTGCCCCGCCTGGCGAATATCATCGAGGGGAGGGGCAGCCACCCAGAGATCCTGCTGACGGAGCACGGCGGTCATGCCGTTGAGCTCGCCCGCGACGCCGCGCGCCGCGGAGCCGACACGATCGTTGCCGTGGGCGGCGACGGCACGGTCAATGAGGTGGTCAATGGGATGATCTCCGACGACCGTCCCGTGGGCACTTCTCGGTTCGCGGTGATCGCCGCCGGTTCGGGGTGTGACTTCGCCCGATCCTTCGATCTCCCCAAGGACGTCGACGACCATCTGGGTGCCTTCGACGGCCCGCTGCGACCGCTCGACGTCGGCAGGATCGACTGCGCGGCCCGTGACGGGGGAACGACAATTCGGTACTTCGTCAACATCGCCGAAGCCGGTATGGCGGCGGCCACGGTGGCACGTGCCTCCCAGTACCCGCGCTGGATGGGACGTAGCCGGTACGTGGTCGCCTTCTGGCCCAGCCTGGCCCGCTTCAAGCCCGTCAAGCTGAACGTATCCACCACGAACGGCTCTTTCACCGGCGTGGCGCACAACGCCCTGGTGGCCAATGCCCGCTACTTCGGCGGGGGCATGCACATCTCTCCCCACTCGAATCCATCAGATGGCCTATTCGACGCCCAGGTGAGCATCGGGCCGAAACGTCAAGCGTTCACGATGATCCCGAGGTTCTTCCGGGGCACCCACCTCCCCGATCCCCGGATCATCCAGTTGACGGCGACGGCGTTCAGAATCGAGGCCGAGCGTCCCATCCCCGTTGAGGCGGACGGAGAGGTCGTCGGGGAGACCCCGGCCACGTTCACCGTGCTGCCCGGAGTCCTCCAACTACTGGCATGAACGAACAGCCAGCTCTGGTGGGTCTGGATCTCGGGGGTACCGCCCTCAAGGCGGTCCTGATCAGCTTCGGGGACGCCCCGACGGTGGTCGGTTCCGAGGTCGTCGAGACCCCCCGGACCGGCGAGCCGGATCTCGTGGTGGCCACTCTCGTCGCCACCGTAGACCGCCTCGCCGTCGACGGTCCGGTCGCCGCCGTCGGCGTGGGGGTTCCCGGGCAGTTCGACGCAGCCGGGGGCACGCTGCGGGCCCTTCCCAACGTGCCCGGGCCGTGGGAGGGATACCCCCTACGCGACCGGTTGACCGCCGGCCTCGGCCTGCCGGTTCATCTCGTCAACGACTCCCAGGCATTCACCCTCGCCGAGGCCACCCTGGGCGCGGCAGTAGGGAGGCGGATCGTGCTCGGTATGACGCTGGGAACCGGTGTCGGCGGCGGCGTGGTGATCGAGGGAAGGATCCACCGCGGGGCGCACGGCAGCGCCGGCGAGATCGGGCACCAGGTGATCACAGCCAACGGGCCGGTGTGCGGCTGTGGCCGCCGCGGCTGTCTCGAGGCGATGGCCCGCTCCGCGGTGTTCGCCGCGCTCGCCCGGAAGGAGACCGCAGCCGAGGCATTCGATGCGGTCCGCGCAGGCGACCGGCGCGCCGCCGAGGCGCTCGAGATGGTGACGGAGTACCTGGGTGTCGGGCTCGCCAACGTGATCGCCGTCGTCGATCCGGACATCGTCGTCGTCGGGGGGGGCCTCGCCCTCGCCGGCGA
>Ga0154791_113_pt16 | contig 12678 bp, 18 predicted proteins | sample Rifle2008BG16ft_FD_105799 | JGI IMG/M metagenome (GOLD analysis project Ga0154791, IMG submission 105799) | Actinobacteria bacterium RBG_16_68_21
CCTCTCGCTTGTCGCAAGTAGCTGGGAAGAGGAACGCTCCTACCACCCCGTGCCCCGAGCCGAACCGGTCAGCTTGGACAGGTCGAGGTTGTAGAGCGCGCAGTACACCGTGCGGTCGCCGCCGGCCCAGCTGGTCTCGGTCGGGGTGACCGGGAACACATCGAGGGCGCTCTGGTCGTAGGCGATGCCGACGTAGGCGGAGAACACCTCACCCAGACAGGCGTCCGAGGCGGAGCTCACGATCGAGTCCTGACCGGGGAAGTCGCCGTCGGGAAGATCGAACGTGAAGTAGATCTCGTTGTCGTGCGGCTCGGTGCAGGGCACCGCGCTCAGTTCGGCGACCTCGGTCTGGTCGCCGGAAGGGTCGTCGAAGCAGTCCCCGGTGCGGAACGAGAACACCGACGCCGCCCCGGTGTCGGCGATGCTTCCCTGGGGGTCGCGGGTCGGCCCGTCGTCGCCGCAAGCGGCGGCGAGGAGCGCTGCCGCCATCAGAATCACTCCCAACTTCCTCATCGAGTCTTTCTCCTTGCTGGCTGGAGCGAGTGTATCGAGCGGACCCCTCGCCACCGTGCCCCACCCCTCAGGCGACGACGCCGCCACTATTGTCCACGCGGTGCCGATCCGGCGAGCCGACCACGTGAACGCCGAGACTGTCCGCTGGGAGCAGTCGGTGGCGTTCTGGGAAGGGCTCGGCTTCTCGCTGGTGGAGACCTGGGGCGATTCCGGGCACCGCGCCGGGCCACCGGTGGCATCCGAAGCAGTGGTGGTGCTCGCCGAAGCTCCTACCGATCCGGCCCCCTTCACGGTGTTCTTCGCCGCCGGCGACCTGGGCTCCGGCCCACTGCCCGGGGTCGATGTGGCCAGCCCTCTGGAGGACACCCACTGGGGAACCCGCGGGATGCGGGTGCGGGATCCCGACGGCCGGGTGCATGCCCTCGAGGAGCCCTCGTGAGGCTCACCTCGGCGATGCTCGCCGACGCCGCCCAGGTGACAGCCGGCAAGCTCTACGTGCTCGGCGGGGCATTCGACACGATCACCGCCCGAACGTTTCCGGTCGTGTACCGGAGCCTGGCGGTGGTGCTGGTGGCGGAGGTGGGGCCTGGAGACCGCAACCGTGACCTTCCGCTGCGCATCACCCTTCTCGACGAGGACGGGGCCGACATGGGAGTGGAGTCGGTGGGGAACCTCAGGGTGGGGGCTCCCTCATCGCTTCCCGCGGGAGCAGCTACGGTCGTACCGCTCGTCGGAGCCTTCGGCAACGTGCGCTTCCCCAAGCCGGGCGGATACCTCTTCTCGGTGGAGCACGAAGGCACCGAGCTGGCCCACATCCCCTTCCGGGTGCGGTTGGCAACATGATCCTCACGATCCCCAACGCCATATCCGCGCTGCGGATCGCCCTGGTCCCGGTGTTCCTGTGGCTGGTCTTTGCCAGAGATGATCCGTCCACGGCAGCCTTCCTCATCGGTGGCATCGGAGCCACGGACTGGGTCGACGGCTACCTGGCGCGTCGCCTCGGGCAGGTGTCCGAGCTGGGGAAGATCCTCGACCCGGTTGCCGACCGCCTCGCCGTCGTCGCCGCGGTGGTGGCGGGATGGATCTCGGGGGCACTGCCATGGCCGATCGCCCTGGCGATCATGGTGCGCGAATCGGTGGTGGCGATCGGAGCCCTCACGCTCGCCATCAGGACGAGGACCAACATCGCGGTGCGCGACGTCGGCAAGCTGGCCACCCTCCTGCTCTACATGGCGATCCCATCGTTCTTCCTCTACGCGGGAACGACGGACGCGGTGTGGCGCTGGCTGGGCTGGGCGCTGGCGATTCCCGGGCTCATCCTCTACTACGGCGCCGCGGCCCTGTACATGGGCGACATGCGCCGGGCGCTGGTGGCAGCCCCGGTATCCTTGGAGCACGCCGACCCAGGAGAGACCGGGTGACCGTCGCCCCCGACGACCGCCGCTACACCGATCAGCACGAGTGGGCCCGCCTCGAGGAGGGACGGCTGCGGATCGGAATCACCGACTACGCCCAGGAGGCGCTGGGTGATGTCGTCTTCATCGAGCTCCCCGAGCCGGGTGCCCACGTCGAGGCGGGTGCAACTGTCGCCGAGGTCGAATCGACCAAGTCACTCGCCGAGGTGTACGCCCCCTGCAGTGGAACCATCGTCGAGGTGAACCGCGGGCTGGTCGATGCCCCCGAGCGGATCAACACCGACCCCTACGGGGAAGGTTGGTTCTTGTTGCTGGAACCGGATGATCCCGGCTCCTACGGCTTGCTGCTCGATGCCGCGGCGTACGACGCCATCAGCACCTGAGGCCCGTCTCCCTCGGGATTGAGCATGGGTCGCGGGTACCATTGCCGCGTGCCAGAGATCATCGATCCCCCCGGTTCCGACGAACGAGCGACCGACGTCACCGAGACCATCGATCCGGTCGCCGCGGTCCGCAGCCTCCGGGAGAAGGAGGCCGCCGCCGGCATCCCCGGCCTCGCCGGGTTCGCCTTGATCGTCGCTTCGGGACCGAGTCGCGGGCTCCACTGGGGCCTCGATGAGGGCACCGTCGAGGCGGGCCGCAACCCGGAGGCAGCGATCTTCCTCGACGACGTCACCGTGTCTCGCCACCACGCCGAATTCTCCGTCGCCGCCGGTGTGCTCACGGTGCGCGACCTCGGCTCGACCAACGGCACCTATGTGAATGGAAGGCGCGTCGAGGAGGCCCGGCTCGACCCCGGTGACGAGGTCATCGTCGGCCGATTCCACCTCGTGGTGGCCCGGGGGGCATGAAACCGCTCGCGACCCTCTCGATCGGCGATGTCGCCGAGGCTCTCCAGAAGGAGTTCCCCTCGGTGTCGGTGTCGAAGCTGCGGTTTCTCGAGAGCGAGGGCCTGATCCACCCGCCCCGCACCGCTTCGGGGTATCGCGAATACCGCGAGGTCGATATCGAGCGTGTGCGCTACATCCTCCGCCAACAGCGCGACCACTTCCTTCCCCTGAAGGTCATCAAGACGAAGCTCAACGCCTGGGAGAGGGGAGAGGAACCCACGATGGCCCCTCCCCCGGGGCCACCGCCGGAGACCTACTTCGCCACCAGCGAGGTAAGACTCGATGCCGAGGGATTGGCGCGCTCGGCGGGGGTTCCCTCATCGGTGATCGGGGCACTGGTCGATCACGGCGTGCTTGCCGCCGGCCAGCCCGGCGAGGAGATCTACCGCGACGACGATTTGGCCGTCGTCCGCGCCGCCCACCGCCTGATGGTCCACGGCCTCGAACCGCGCCACCTGCGCTCCATCCGACTCGCCGCCAATCGCGAGGTCGATCTCTTTCGTCAGCTCGCCGGACCGCTGCTCCGCCACGCCAGCCCGGCGAGCCGTCAACAGGCGGCCGAGGTCCTCGCCGACGTCGCCCAGGCGGCGCGAGAGATGCAGGAAGCGATGGTGCGTTCGGACCTGCGCGAGACACTCGATCGCTGAAATGCCGACTGTGCCCGCTCTCCTCTTCGCGATGACGCTCGGTCTGGCGCCGGGGATTCGTCCCGTGGATGTGCCGATGCCGCCCATCGTCGACTTTCCGGCGCCGGCTCCTCCGCAGATCGATGCCACCGCGTGGATGGTGTGGTCGGTGGAGCAGGACTCCGAGCTGGGTTCGATGGAACCCGACATGGCGTTTCCCCCGGCGTCGATCACCAAGCTGATGACGGCGATGCTCACCGTTGACCGGGCGGCGCTCGACAACCCGGTGACGATCAGCGCCACCGCCGCCAACACCCCGATCGGATACGCCGGTCAGCCCGACCTCCGTCAGGGCGAGGTCTGGACCGTGCGCCAGTTGCTCACGTTTCTCCTCGTCCAGTCCGGCAACGACGCCGCGGTGGCGCTCGCCGAACACGTTGCGGGCTCGCTGGATGCCTTCGTTGCCCTGATGAACGACAGGGCCGCCGATCTCGGCATGACCAACGCCCACTTCGTGAACCCGAGCGGCCTGGACGCCGAGGGGCATCTCACCAGCGCCCGCGACCTCGTCGTGATGGGTCGGGCGGTGCTCTCGTATCCGGACCTGTTGCGGATTGCCCGTATCAAGCACATCAGCTTCGGCATCGGCGGGCGGCAGATCGACGCCGATGCCACCGACCGGGACCTCGGCGTGTTCCCCGGCCTGTTCGGGCTCAAGACCGGCGACACCCTGTCCGCCGGCCAGACGATGCTGGCCTACGCGGCGACGCCGCGGGGGAGCGTGCTCGCAGTGGTACTGGGAACCGCCAACCGCCGCGTCGCCACCGAGGAGCTGATCGCGTGGGCGGAAACGGCTCTGGGCCCCAAGGACTACTTCTTCGCGCCCATTGCCGGCACCGACCTCGAGCTGTCCTTCCCCGACTGGTACGCCGTCCGCCTGCTGGCAGCGCGATCGCTTCCCATCGCCCAGCCGGCGGCGCCAGGTCCAACACCGCTGACCGACTCCATCGACCAGGGGCTACGGGAGCTGCTCCCGTCGCTGTTGGGGGGAGGCACGCCGTGACCCTCTTCGCCGAGGTGGTCGACGCGGTGACCCTGGCCACCCGGGTCGCCGCTCTCGCCGAGGAGATCGCCGCCGACTACGCCCGACGCCAGCCGGTGCTGCTCGGCGTGCTCAACGGGGCGGTGCCGTTCCTCGCCGATCTGTCGCGTCGCCTGCCGACCGACATCGAGATCGACTTCCTCAGCCTGACGAGGTTCGGCGAGGAAGGCCGGGTGGGCATCTCCATGGATACCGCCACCCCGATCTCGGGGCGGGACGTGATCGTCGTCGAGGATGTCGTCGACACCGGCCTGACCCTCTCTTTCCTTCTCGGGTTGCTCGAGACCCGCGACCCGGCCTCGCTGACGACGGTGACATTGCTCGACAAGGTGACCCGGCGGATCGTCGACGTCGACCTGGCCTATCGGGGTTTCGAGGTCGGCGATGAGTTCCTCCTGGGATACGGCCTCGACTGGGACGGCCGGTACCGCAATCTCCCCTCCCTGTGGGCCGTTCTCGACCTGGGAAAGTTCCAGGAGAACCCCGACCTCCTCGCCCGCGAGGCGTTCCCGGAGGCCGGTGATAGGCTGACCGGGTGAGCCAGGAGAGCATTCCTCTCGAGCTTGTGGGGGTCCGCATAGAGCTCCCCACCAATACCCCCATCGTGCTGTTGCGCGAGGTCGGCGGCTCGCGCTTTCTACCCATCTGGATCGGCGCCGCCGAGGCGACGGCCATCGCCTTCGCCCTCGAAGGAGTCGAGCCCCAGCGGCCGATGACCCACGATCTCCTCAAGTCGGTCACCGAGGCGCTCGGTGCGTCGGTGGAACGCGTGTTGGTCACCGAGTTCCACGACGGGATCTACTACGCCGACCTGGTTCTGCTCCGAAAAGGTGAGGAGATAGTGGTGCCCTCCCGTCCCTCTGACGCGATTGCCCTCGCGGCCCGCACCGGGGCACCCATCGCCGTGACGCCGGTCGTGCTCGATGAGGCCGGGGTCGAGATCAGGGATGAGGACGAGGAGGACGAGGTCGCTCGGTTCCGCTCGTTCCTCGACGAAATCGAGCCCGAGGACTTCGGCTCAGAGCGATGAGGCGGGAGCGCCGCCTGGCGGTCTCCCTGACGGTCCTCAGTCTCCTCACCCTCACCGGGATGGTGGGGTTTCACCTGATCGAAGGGGCCTCACTGGGGGATTCCCTCTATATGACGGTTCTGACGATATCGACGGTCGGCTTCTCCGAGGTGTTCCCGCTGTCCACCGGAGGCCGAGTGATGACCAGCGTCCTCATCGTGACCGGAGTCGGCACCGCTCTCTACACTGCGGCCACCGCGCTGGAGATCGGACTCGAGCGTTTCATGGGCGGCGACGCGAGGCGGAAGCGGATGTCCCGGGAAATCGACCAGCTCGAAGGACACGTCATCGTTTGCGGCTTCGGGCGCGTCGGCCGCAACACCTGGCAGGCCCTCCGCGAGGAGGATGTCCCCGTCGTGGTCGTCGAGTCCGACCCGGAAGCGGTCGCCGCCGGCATCGAGGCGGGAGTTCTCATCGTGGAGGGGGACGCCACTCGCAACGAAGCCCTCGCCGCCGCCGGGATCGAGCGAGCCCGGGCCCTCATCGCCTGCGTCCGCAACGACAACGACAACTTGGTGATCGTGCTCTCCGCCAAGCACCAGCGAGGCGACCTGCCGGTCATCGCCAGGGCCACTGAGCTGGAGGCCCAGGAGAAGCTCCGCCTGGCGGGAGCCGACCGCATCGTTTCCCCGCAGCTGGTCGGTGCCCACCGCCTCGCCGCTCTCGCCGCTCAGCCACGTCTCGACGAGTTCGTCGATCTCATCCTCCACGGGCGGCTGGTCGAGTTTCGCATCGAGGAGATGAAGGTCCCTCAAGGCTCGGTGATCGCCGGCAAGACCCTGCGGGAGTCCCTGATCCGCGAGCAGAGCGGAGCGCTCGTCCTCGGAGTGGAGAGTCCCGGGGGAGAGCTCCACCTCAATCCCGATCCCGATCTGAGGATCCGTGGAGGCGCAATGATCATCGCCATCGGCTCCGCCGAGCAGGTGGACCGGCTGCGGACCTACGTCGGCGTCTGAGGCGGTCGCAGTCTTTTCCACAGGGGTTGTTGACAAGTCCCCTACGCGGTCTCTAACTTCAATCCGGTAGTTCCCGGGCGGGAATTACGTTGCTGTAAGCTCTGGGGATTCTGGAGACAGGGAGGCCTCGTGACGAAAGACGGGTACCGGGCGCCACAGGTCTGCAACATCGTCGGCATCACCTACCGCCAGTTGGACTACTGGGCCCGGACCGGGCTGCTCCGGCCGTCGCTGCAGAGGGCACAGGGATCCGGCTCACAACGCCTCTACTCGTTCGGCGACATCGTCCAGCTGCGGGTGGTCAAGCGGCTCCTCGACGCCGGGATGTCCCTGAAGAAGATTCGCCAGGCGATGGATCTGCTGCGGGACCAGCTGAGCAGCGACGCCCCCCTCGCCGATGTGACCCTGCTCTCGGATGGCACGACGATCTACGCGGCCCACAGCGCCGACGAGGTGGTAGATGTCTTCCGTCGGGGCCAGGGCGTGTTCGGCATCGCCGTCGGGCCGGTTCAACAGGAGATGGAAGGGGAGATCCACAGGTTGTTCCCCGAGCCCACCACTCCCGACAAGCTCGCGCCCGCGACCATGGAGGCGTGACCTGACCATCGACTTCGCCACCCAGGCCGATTCCGTCGATTTCGCCCACGACAGCGAGAGGCAATTTGCCCGGCTCCTCGACTTCTACGGGATCACCTGGGAATACGAGCCGAAGTCTTTCGCCATCGAGTTCGACGTCTCCGGCGAGGCGGTGGGATGGTTCACACCGGACTTCTACCTTCCCGACGAGGACCTCTTCATCGAGATCACCACGATGAGCCAGAAGCTGGTCACCAAGAAGAACCGCAAGATCCGGTTGTTGCGCGAACTCCACCCCGAGGTCCGCTGCAAGATCTTCTACCAGCGCGACTACCTGCACCTGCTCATCAAGTACGACCTGGAGACGCCGGGTGACACCGCTCCCGATGCTCCGGCGCCCACCCGGATCCCCGGGCCCGTCCAGGTGATCAACCTGGGGGAAACCGAGACGGGCTGAGGCCGGCCGCTCTGAGGAAGCCTACGGGGTCCCGTCTAGAGTTCGCGTCGTGATCGAGCACTCCCCGCTGCACGACCTCCACCAGCAGCTCGGAGGCCGCTTTACCGACTTCGGTGGATGGGAAATGCCCCTCCAGTACTCCGGCACCCTCACCGAGCACGCCGCGGTGAGGACCTCGGCCGGCCTGTTCGACGTCTCCCACCTCGGCCGATTCTCCCTCGCCGGGCCCGGAGCCCACGAGATCGTCTCCCGGGTCCTGTGCAACGACATCGACGAGATCTCCCCGGGAAGAGCGCAGTACTCGATGATGCTCACCCAAGATGGGGGAGTGATCGATGACGTCATCGTCTGGTGGCTCGAGGATGAAAGCTTCGTGATTCTCCCCAATGGGGTCAACCAAGATGCGGTACTGGCTCGCTTCGGCGATGCCGCCGGGACGAGCGCGGTGACGGCCGACCTCAGGAGCCACACGGCGCTGCTGGCGGTCCAGGGTCCCGACGCTCCAGGAATCCTCGACCGGGTCGTGGGGAGTCACCCGGGACGCTTCCGGGTCGTCCCCGGAGAGTGGCGGGGGGTCACCATGACGGCCGCGGGCACGGGCTACACCGGCGAGAGGGGAGCGGAGATCATGATCGATTCCGCCCTGGCTCCCGATCTCTTCGCCGCGTTGATCGACGCCGGAGCGGTCCCCTGCGGCTTGGGCGCGCGCGACACGCTCCGCCTGGAGATGGGGTACCTGCTCTGGGGCCAGGATCTCGATGAGGCCACGACGCCGCTCGAGGCGAATCATGAATGGGTCGTGGGCTGGCATCACGACTTCATCGGCAAGGAGGCTCTCGAGGCACAGCGCGCCGCCGGAGTGGAGCGCACCCTCATCGGCTTCGCCTTCGAAGAGCGCCGGGTGCCGCGCCACGGCTACCGGCTCCGCTGTGGCCCCGGTTCGGGGAGCGTGACCAGCGGCAACTTCAGCCCCACCCTGGGGGTGGGGATCGGCATGGGCTACGTCTCTCCGAACCCGGGGGAGGCATCGACCGCCGCGGTCGAGGTACGTGGGGAATGGCTCGAGGCGCGCCGGGTACACCCTCCCTTCGTGGAGCGATGATGGACTTCACCCCACACACCGAAGCCGACGTGACCCGCATGCTCGCAGCGGTGGGGCTCGACACCCCGGAGGATCTCTTCGCCCATCTCCCCGCGGGGGTGACGCCCACGGCGGACCTCGGGCTTCCCGCCGGGATGGCGGAGCTGGACGTGATGCGCCACATCGACGCGCTCGCTTCGCGCAACGCCGCCGAACTGTGCTGCTTCGCCGGTGGCGGGATCTACGACCACTTCCTCCCGCCGGTGGTACGTGCCCTGACGCTTCGCCCCGAATTCGTGACCTCTTACACGCCCTATCAATCCGAGGTGGCCCAGGGAGTCCTCCAGGCCCTGTTCGAATACCAGTCCATGGTGGCGGCGATCACCGGCCTTCCCGTCGCCAACGCCTCTCTGTACGACGGTCCGACCTCCGGGCTCGAGGCGGTGAACATCGCCGTGGCCCATACCGCAAGGAGCACGGTGTGGGTGTCGCGCGGGGTGCACCCGCACACCCGCGCCATCATCGCAACCTTCGCCAGGGCGCGCGGTCTCGAGGTCGTCGAGCACCCGCTGGTCGATGGCCGCACCCACTGGGAGCACGCTCCCGATCCCGCTGCGGTGCTCTTCTCGCAGCCAAACCATCTCGGGGTGATCGAGGATTACGAGGCGGCGGTGAGCACCGCCCACGGGCGTGGCGGTCTCGCCATCGCCGCAGTGGACCCCATGCTGCTGGGTGTGCTGCGGCGCCCGGGGGATGCCGGCTGTGACATCGCGTTCGCCGAGGGCCAGCCGCTGGGCAATCCGATGTCGTTCGGGGGACCCGCGCTCGGGGTGTTCGCGGTGACCCGGGATCTCCTCCGGCGTCTGCCGGGGCGGATCGTCGGCTCGACAGTCGACCGCGATGGCCGCCGGTCCTACACGCTGACGCTGCGAACGAGAGAACAGGACATCAGGCGGGAAAAGGCCTCGTCGAACATCTGCACCAACCAGACGTTGAATGCCGTTGCCGCCGCGGTCCACCTCGCCTGGCTCGGCCCCGAGGGCCTCCGGGAGACCGGCCGCCAGTCGATCCAGCGCGCCCATCACCTCGCCGACGAGGTCACCGGCATCCCCGGCGTCGCTCTCGCCAACCGCGCCCCGTTCGCCCGGGAGTTTGCGGTAACCCTCCCGGCCGACCCCGGGCACATCGTGGCCGCCATGGCCGAGCGCGGCTTCCTGGCGGGCATTCCCCTGGGCGACTTCTACGCCGGTCTTCCCACCGGCCTGCTCATCGCGGTGACCGAGAAGCGCAGCCGCGACGAGCTGGCGGCGTACGCGGCGAACCTGAGGGAGGTGCTGGCGGATGCCTGAACCGGCGGGTCGCGCCTCGTCCGCCCCGCTCGTCGGGGGGTCCGCCGAGCCCACGCTACGCGAGCTGTCGGCTCCCGGTCGCCGGGCCTGGTCGTTGCCCGACCTCGATGTGCCCGAGCGTCCCCTCGACCTCCCCGAGCTGTCCGCCGAGCCGGTGCCCCTCCCCGAGGTGGCGGAGCGCGACCTGGTGGCCCATTTCACCCGCCTCGCCCACCGCAACTTTGCGGTGGACCTCGGCGCCTACCCCCTGGGCAGCTGCACCATGAAGTACAACCCGAAGGTCTGCGACTGGGCGGCCGAGCATCCGGGATTCCGCGATCTTCATCCGCAAACCCCTGCCGAGTTCTCCCAGGGGAGCCTGGCGGTGATGCTCGAGGCGGAGGAGATCCTCTGTGCCCTCACCGGGATGACCCGGGCGACGTTCCAGCCGGCGGCGGGAGCCGCCGGGGAGCTGACCGGCCTCCTGCTGATGCGCGCCTATCACGAGGCGCGCGGGCGGCATCCGACCACGGTGCTCATCCCCGATACCGCCCACGGCACCAACCCCGCATCTGTGACTCTTTCCGGGTACACGGTGCGCCACGTGGCCAGCGACGACCGGGGGATGGTCGACCTGGAGCAACTGCGGGCGGCAACCGACGACGACGTGGCGGGTCTGATGCTCACCAACCCGAACACCCTCGGTGTCTTCGAGCACGACATCGTGGAGATGGCCCGACTCATCCACGACGTCGACGGCCTCGTCTACTACGACGGGGCAAATCTCAACGCCATCCTCGGCGTCGCCCGCCCCGGTGACATGGGTTTCGACATAGTGCACTCCAACCTCCACAAGACCTTTGCCACCCCGCACGGCGGTGGGGGACCGGGGGCGGGACCGGTGGCCGTCGTGGATCGACTGGTAGAATTTCTTCCCGGGCCGATGCCCACCCGCACCGACTCCGGGCTCGCTTGGGTGATGCCGGAGCGGTCGATCGGACGGGTCCACGGCAACCACGGGAACTTCCTCGTGGTCCTGCGAGCCCTCACCTACATGCTCGCCCTCGGCGGACCGGGCCTGCGCCGGGTCGCCGAGCGGTCGGTGCTCAACGCCCGGTACCTGGCGGCCATGCTCGGGGACGACTTCCGACCGGGTTACCCCGGACCCTGCATGCACGAATTCGTCGTCTCGGTCGCCGCCCTCAAGCGTCGTACCGGAGTGAGGGCGATGGACGTGGCCAAGGCTCTCCTCGATCGGGGGTTCCACGCTCCCACCGTGTACTTTCCGCTCGTGGTCGAGGAGGCGCTGATGATCGAACCCACCGAGACCGAGTCGCCCGAGACCATGGAAGCCCTGGCGGCCGCCCTCAACGAGATCGCCGCAGCGGCGGTGACCGACCCGCTCGTCGTGCAGACGGCTCCGCACCACACCCCGGTGTCCCGGCCCGACGAGGCTCTCGCCGCCCGTCATCCGGTCCTGACCTGGGACATGCCGGCTTTCGACCACCGAGACGCGCCATGAGCACCACCGGTTTCCGCTCCGCCCGTGATGGAATTCGGCTGCGCACCCGGCGCTGGGAGACCGCTGATCGCCCCCGAACCGCCGTCGTCGTGGTGCACGGCCTGGCCGAACACAGTGGGAGGTACGAGCATGTCGGAGCCGGGCTCGCCGCCCGGGGACACGACGTCCGCGCCAGCGATCTGCGGGGCTTCGGGGAGTCCCAGGGGGCGCGGGCGTCGCTCGACTCGTGGGACGACTACCTCGACGACCTGGCGAGCGACATCGCCTCGGCTCGACAGACCGGTGTCCCGGTGGTGCTCCTCGGGCACTCCCTGGGTGGGCTGATCGCCGCCTCATACGCCCTGGGAGATCGGCCGCGGCCAGACCTCCTCGTGCTCTCCGCGCCGGCGATCGACTCGACCATTTCTGCGCTGAAGAAGATTGCGGCCCGGGTGCTCGGCCGTTTGATCCCCTCCCGGGAGCTCGCCAACGGTCTGCGCGGCGAACAGCTGTCGCGCGACCCGTCGGTGGGAGAGAGGTACTTCGCCGACCCTCTCGTCTACCCGAAGACCACCCTCGGCATGGGACGCCTCGCCCTCCAGGCTCAAGAGTCCGTCAGCGGCAATCTGCAAGCCCTCGATCGCCCCACGCTGGTGATCCACGGCGGAGCCGACACGATCGTCCCTCCCCAGATCAGCGCCCCCTTCGCCGGCCTTCCCGGAGTCCGCAGAGTGGTGTTCCCTGCGCTGCGCCATGAGACGTTCAACGAGGAGGGCGGGAAACAGGCCATCGCCACGGTCGCCGATTGGATCGAATCGGAGATCGCCTAGCCGAAGCCGGCAAGGACACGTTCTCGGATGGCGGCACGTTCCGCCTCACTACAGAACGCCGCTTCCACCGCCCCGAGAGTGACCGCACGAAGGTCGTCTCTCCCGAACCCCTGATGCTCCACGGCGAAGCCGAACTCATCGGTGATCGTGACCCCGCTCATCAGACGGTTGTCGGTGTTGAGGGTCACCGCGAAGCCCGCCCGGTGCAGCGCCCCCAGGGGATGTGCTGCGGCCGACGGATACATCCCGGTGTGGAGGTTGGATGTCGGACAGATCTCGAGGGGAATCCGTTGTTCGAAGACCCGGGTCGCCACCGGCCCCAGGGATGCCACCC
>Ga0154791_106_pt6 | contig 12630 bp, 11 predicted proteins | sample Rifle2008BG16ft_FD_105799 | JGI IMG/M metagenome (GOLD analysis project Ga0154791, IMG submission 105799) | Actinobacteria bacterium RBG_16_68_21
GGAACGTCTCGGTCGTTCCCCCGGACTCGACCCCGATCGTCGCCGGCACCCTGGGCATGACCGCCGGTGCGATAGGCGCCGCGCTGGCCTGCTCCCACTGACCGACGACCGCACCCGGAAGAGGCGGACTGCCCGAGGTTCTATCGTGGCGAGCACCTCGAATCTGGGAGATTGCAGACAATGATCATGCTGCTCGGAGCGGAAGGCGGTTATCAGGCGTTCGAACTCGGCCGCGCCGAGTGGTGGTGGCTGGTGTTTGCCGCGGTCACCGCGGTACTCGCCATCGTGGTGGGTGTCGTGTTGTCGCGGGGCGTGATGCGCGCCGATGCCGGCAGTCCCAAGATGCAGGAGATCGCCGCAGCGATCCAGGAAGGCGCCATGGCCTACCTGAAGCGACAGTTCCGCACGATCGCCCTGATCGTGGTCCCCCTCGGAATCGTGGTGTTCGTCACCTCGACTGCAGTGCTCCGACCCGACGGTGTCGAGGCCCTCGGATTCATCTCCTCCGGAGCCGCCCGCACCGGCGCCTTCCTGATCGGATGCCTGATGTCGGGGCTCACCGGGTTCATCGGGATGTCCCTGGCGGTACGCGGCAACGTCCGCACCGCAGCCGCCGCCCGCTCCGGTTCGCTGCCCGCCGCCCTCAAGGTCGCCTTTCGCACCGGCGGGGTCGCCGGGATGTTCACCGTCGGCCTCGGCCTGCTGGGGGCCTCGGCGATCATCATGGTCTTTCAGAACACCTCGTCTGCCATCCTCATCGGGTTCGGTTTCGGCGGCTCGCTGCTGGCCCTCTTCATGCGGGTCGGCGGCGGGATCTTCACCAAAGCGGCCGACGTCGGCGCCGACTTGGTGGGCAAGATCGAGAAGGGGATTCCCGAGGACGACCCCCGCAACCCGGCGACCATCGCCGACAATGTCGGTGACAACGTCGGCGACTGCGCCGGCATGGCCGCCGATCTGTTCGAGTCCTACGAGGTGACGCTGGTCGCCTCGATCATCCTCGGCGTCGCCGCGTTCGATTCGATTGGAGCCAATCCCGCCCTGGGGCTGATCTTCCCGGTGATCGTCCGCGCCATTGGCGTTCTCGCCTCGATCGCCGGGGTCTTCCAGGTGCGCGCCACCGCGCATGACCGCACCGCCATGGCCCCGATCAACCGGGGATTCTTCACCGCCGGGGTGCTCACCGTCATCGGCACCGCCGCGGTCGCCCTGTTCTACGTCGGCAATGACCACGGCAACGAGGGCTGGCGGGTCCTCGGGGCCGTGGTGGGCGGCCTGGTCCTCGCCCAGGTGGTCAGCCGGCTCACCGAGTACTTCACCTCCACCGAAGAGAAGCCGGTTCAGGAGATCGCCGACGCCACCCGCACCGGTCCGGCGACCACCGTGCTCTCCGGGATCGCCAGCGGCCTCGAGTCGTCGGTGTGGGCAGTCGTCGCCATCTCCGCCGCCATCGGCGTCTCGGTGTGGCTCGGCAGTGGCAACCTGCAGTTCTCTCTATACCTGGTGGCCCTCACCGGAATGGGGATGCTGGCGACCACCGGTGTGGTGGTGTCCGAGGACACCTACGGGCCGGTCGCCGACAACGCTGCCGGGATCGCCGAGATGTCGGGGGAGTTCGACGGCGAGGCGCGCCGGATCATGGTCAGCCTCGACGCGGTGGGAAACACAACCAAGGCGGTGACCAAGGGATTCGCCATCGGCTCGGCGGTGATCGCCGCGGTCGCCCTGTTCGCCTCGTTCGTCGAGACGGTCGGAGCCGAGCTCAGGCTCCCTTCGGGAACAGATCTGTTCCACGACGTCAGGACCGCGATCAACGTGGCCAACCCGACGGTGTTCATCGGTTTGCTCATCGGTGGGTCGGTGGCGTTCATGTTCTCCTCCCTGGCGATCCGTGCCGTGGGAAGGACCGCCGGCGTCGTTGTCACTGAGGTTCGCCGCCAGTTCGCCGACGGGAAGATCATGTCGGGCGAGCGCCGACCCGACTACGGCCCGGTGATCGACATCTGCACCCGCGCCTCGCTGCGCGAGTTGGTGACCCCGGCACTGCTCGCGGTGCTAACCCCGGCGATCGTCGGATTCGCCCTCGGCTACGAGGCAATGGGCGGGTACCTGGCGGCGGCGATCCTCACCGGTCAGCTGATGGCGGTGTTCCTCTCCAACTCCGGGGGGGCATGGGACAACGCCAAGAAGTACATCGAGGAGGGTCACCACGGAGGCAAGGGCTCCGACGCCCACAAGGCGGCGGTGATCGGGGACACGGTGGGCGATCCGTTCAAGGACACCGCCGGTCCGGCGCTCAACCCGCTCATCAAGGTGATGAACCTGGTGTCGCTGCTGTTGCTCCCGGCGATCTTCGCCCTCCGGGACGGGAGTGCGCGCTACATCATCGCCGGAGTCGCCCTGGTGATCCTGCTCGGCTCGATCTGGTTCTCCAAGCGCCCGGCACCGATCGGCGATACCGCTTCCGCGGAGGCGGCGAACCGGCAGAGCTGATCGGACGGTGGGACGGAACCGACCGGCTCAGGCTCCGGCCCGCCACCACACCAGTTCGTCGATGCGGGAGAACCCGACGCTTTCGTAGTAGGCCACCGCACCGACTCTGCTCGACGGCGTTGCCACCCGCACCGTGTGCATGCCCGCCGCCCGCATGTCGGCGAGTGCCCGGGCGAACACAGCCGTGGCGAGACCCCTCCCCTGGTAGGCGGGATGCGTGCCCACCGGCTCCAGTTGGGCGATCCCACTCATTGCATCGGGCCACCATATGAGGAAGGACGCGATCGACCCGTCGGCGGTCACCGCGACCAGATCGCGTTCCGCCGAGTAGGCGGGCGATCGCATGAAGCGCAGATACCTGGCCAGATGGGCCTCGGGGTCCATGGTCGACCCGAACGCGGCATGTGATGCCGCGCGGCGTGCAGGGGCCTCTTCCTCCCCGCGCAGCGGCCTGATCTCGATTCCCGGCATGGCGCGGCGGTTCATTGGTTCGACCGGCCGGGCGAACTCCACGTCCCGCTCCTCGTCCGGTACGAAACCCCGTGCCCCGACGAGCCCGGTCAGATCGGCATCCCGCGGCGAGACCCATCCCACCACAGCTTGCTCACCGATCGTCTCCAGGCCGCGTTCCAGTGCCGGTGCCGGATCGGCACCCGGCCGGTGGAACACGTCCAACTCCCCATCGTGGCGGTCGATTACCGCGCAGGCATCCCCCATCACGAACGACTCGAGCGGGGGATGCCGCGGGTCCTGGTGATAGAACCACCAGGCGAGATCGCCGGGATGGGGGGCGTAGGACGCCGCCGGATCAGCGAGCCGATCCGCCAGGATCGCCTGGATCTCGGGAAGGTCGGCGGCGTCGACGGCGGGCAGGTCGAGGGGCATCTCGCGACCCTACCTGTGGCCGCTATGCCTCAATGCGGAACCCGAAACGACCCTCGACGACCGAAGCCGAGGTATCTACGGAGGCAACCCTCGCCGCGTCCGGCCCCCGGCGCAGCCACGACACCATTTCCGCCACCGCGTCCCCGGGCCCCTCGAGGTGGGCCTCGACCGCACCGTCGACCAGGTTGCGAACCCACCCGCACACGCCGAGTCGGTCTGCGGCACGCCGCGTCGCCCACCGGAAACCGACCCCCTGGACGAGGCCGGTCACGACGACGTCGACGGCTGTCACCCGGTCGAGCATACGAGAGGATGCTCGCGCCATCGAGCCGGGATCAAGATCGACCAAGAACCCGCACGCCCGGAGGGACTCGAACCCCCAACCAGCTGGTGTGAAGCGATCCCGCAGGGATCGCACCGAGGAGCGGCGAACTCGGACCCGAACAGGGGCCGAGGCGCCGCGACCCCGGCCGAAGGCCGGCAGAAACACCCGCACGCCCGGAGGGACTCGAACCCCCAACCTCCTGATCCGTAGTCAGACGCTCTATCCAATTGAGCTACGGGCGCTCGGCGGCACAAGGTACTACGCACCCCTGCCGACCGAAAGCTCCTGGTCTCAGGGCGACCCCCGCAACTTGCCACGTTCGTTGAGCATCAGGAGGTAGATCAGCGGCGGCACGAACAGCACCGCGCCGACGCCGAGGCTGATGAGCATTGCTCGCTGCGTGGCGAGGCTTCCCGACCCGGCGGAGATCTCGAGGGCGTCGACCAACAGCCAGGGATACTGGCCGGCCGCCCACCCCCATACCACGGTCACCACGGCGATGACGACCGCAACCCGGGCGCTGTGGTAGCGGCGGTTCCAGAGGAGCACGAGCGACCCGCTTCCCGCCACTCCCGACGCCACGATCAACGGAAGCCCGCGGCTCGTCAGCCCATGGAAGAGGGTGGGGGCGTCAGACCGGAGCACGACGATCCCCGACATGGCGATGAGCCCGGCGAGGATGCCGACCACGAGGGCGCGCTCCCGGAACCACTCCGCCTCCGCATCCATGCCGGAGCGGACGCTGTCGGCCGCCAGGAATGATGCCGCCAGGAAGGCGCAGCTGGTCACAGCCAGAACTCCGCCCAGCATCGAGGTCGGATTCCACCAGGAACCCACCAGGTCGCCGGCCCCGGCGGCCGGAATCCGGCCCGACGCCACTCCTCCGGCGATCGCCCCCAGGAAGAACGGTGTCAGCAGCGACGAGGCCGCGAAGGTCGCCCCGAACAGCCGCTGCAGCGGCACCGTGGTCATCGTCTTGCGAAAGGCGAAACCCGAACCGCGCAGGATGATTCCGAGCGCAGCTGCGGTGAGCGGGATGAGCATCGTCGATGCCAGGGGAGCGAACGCCCGCGGGAATCCGGTCCACAGGAAGACGAGCACGAAAATCAGCCATACGTGGTTCGCCTCCCAGACGGGTCCGATCGAGTGCTCGATCACCGCTCGACGCGGTGAGCCGCGCTCGGCGCTTCCCGCCAGCAGGTCCCACACCCCCGCGCCGAAGTCGGCCGACCCGAACACGGCGTACAGGGTGATCCCGAGCCACATGGCGACGAGCACGGCCTCAGCCATCGCCACCCCCGACGTCGAGGGTCCGCAGGGATCGTCCCAGCCTGGTGAGCACGAATACGGTCGCCGCGGTGAGAGCGGTGTACGCCACCGTCACCACCCAGAACCCCACGCGTATCCCCGGAGCCGGTGTCACCGCCTCTTCGATCCTCATCACCTGGTACACGATCCACGGCTGGCGACCCAGTTCGGTTACCACCCAGCCCGCTTCCAGGGCCACCGCGGCGAGGGGTCCCGCCACCCAGGCGAGGCGCCAGAACCACCGGGAGACGGGAGGTGACCGTCGCCGCCACCAGGCGACGCCGAACCACGCTCCGGCCAGCACCAGCAGGAACCCGATGCCCACCATCACCTGGAACGCCATGCGGACGACCGGCACCGGGGGACGCTCGTCGGGCGGAACGCCACCGAGTCCGACGACGACAGCGTCGCGGTCGCCGGTGGCGAGCCACGACAGCGCCCCGGGGATCTCAAGAGCAAACCGCACCTGCTCACCCGACACCCATCCCCCGATCGAAAGCGGCGCGCCGGCTTCCGTCTCGTAGACGGCTTCGAGCGCAGCGAATTTGATCGGCTGATGGTTGTAGGCGAAACGGGCGGCCCAATCGCCCACGACCACTTGAACGGGAGCCGCCGCCAGGCCCACGACGAAGGGGATGACGAATCCGAGCTGGTGGCGGCGATCGCGCCTTCCCCGCAGCCAGGCCCAGGCGTACACCGAAGAGACCGCGAAGCCGCCGACCATCAAGGCGGCGAGGATCATGTGGATGCCCTGCACCGGAGTCCCCCGGTTGAACATCGCCGCCCACGGGTCTACCGCGATCACCCGGCCCGTCGCCGCGTACGTCGCCGCGTCGAACCCGGTCGGATGATTCATCCAGGCATTGGCGGTCACCACGATGAACGCCGACGCCGCCCCGGCCACCGGGATCGGAAGACCCACCGCGAGGTGGGCCTTCGCCGAGAATCTATCCCAGCCGTACAGGTAGATCCCGAGGAAGATCGCCTCGAGGAAGAAGGCAACGCCCTCGATGGCGAAGGGCAATCCCCACACGTCGCCGAAGGTCCCCACCATGCCCGGCCAGAGCATCCCCAACTCGAACGAGAGGATGGTCCCAGATACCGCCCCGACCGCGAACAGCACCGCGAACGTCTTGGACCAGCGACGGGCCAATTCCATCGCGTCCTCGTCGCCTCGCGTTCCGCGCCATTCCGCCAGGAGGATGAAGATCGGGAATGCCACCCCGAAACTGGCGACCACGATGTGCCAGCCCAGGGAGAGTGCCATCTGCTGTCGCGCCGCGAGGAGATCACCCCCGCTCGCTGCCTCCGCGAGGAAGCCAACAATGGCCATCGCCATCTAACGGTACCGCAACCCACCGGTGTAACGCTCCTCCGGCCGCGGCTTTCGGTGATCCCCCGGGCCGAGGGTGGTATTCCCCCCGGCCGAACGCGTCGCCACCAGATCGCCGCCGACTCGAAGCCGGTCTGCGAGCATTCGATGCGTGAGCGCGGTCTTCAACTCCACGGGACATCGACTCGAGGTCCCCGAGATCGTCTCCAGTGACGGCATCTACCTGACCGACAGCGATGGCAAGCGCTACATGGACCTCGAATCGGGTGTCTGGTGCACCTCGGTGGGTCATCGCAATCGGCGCGTCAACGATGCGATCCGCTCCCAAATGGAGGTGCTCAGCCATGCCGGGTTCTGCTACTCGCACCCGATCGTGGAGGAGGCCGCCGCATCGGTGCTGTCGGTCTGCGGTCTCGAGGACGGCAGCGTGGTGTTCCTGTGTTCAGGAAGCGAGGGCATCGACTACGCCCGCCAGGTGGCAAAGACCATCACCAAGCGCAGACTCACGCTGACCCTCCACGACGCCTATCTCGGGTCGTTCAGCTCGGTTATCGACCGATCGAGCGACTGGTTCATCATCGATTGGGAGAACTGCCCGTCCTGTCCCGAGGGGCAGCGGAGGGCCGATTGTGCCCATCTCGGCGACATCCCCGATGAGGTTGCCGAGTTTATGTTCGAGCCGGGGAGTTCCTCCGGACAGGTCCGCTTCGCCCCGGTCCCGCTGATCCAAGAGATCGTCGGTCTGGTCAGGGGCAATGGCGGCAAGATCATCGTCAACGAGGTCACCACCGGGGTCGGTCGGACCGGGTCATGGTTCGGGTTCGATCACTACCGAATCAGCCCCGATCTCATCGTCATCGGGAAGGGCATCGGCAACGGCTACCCGGTGAGTGCGGTGGTGATGAACGGCACGACGACTCAGGAGTTGGCGGCGACCAACTTCAAGTACATGCAGTCTCACCAGAACGATCCGCTGGGTGCCGCGGTGGTCAAGGAGGTGATCGCGATCATTCGCGACGAGGGCTTGATCGAGCGCGCCTCCGTCAACGGCGTTCTGTTCCTCGAGGCGCTTCAGGGTCTCGCGGTCTACCCCGCGGTTACTGCGGTTCGTGGCCGCGGCATGATGTTCGCCATCGACCTCCGCGATGCAGCCGCCAGCCGCGACGTGTTCCGCGCGCTGCTGCAACGAGGATTCATCGTCTGCCTTAGGGGAGCAACCCTTCGCATCGATCCGCCTCTCATGATCGATAGAGACCAGTTCGGGTCCTTCATCGATGCCCTGGATGAGATCCTGTCCGTGCTCTGAGCTGGCCGGGTCGGATTGCCTTCGACCCGGGCTACTTGGCCGGCAGGCCCTCCGCGAAGGCGACTCCCTGGCGCACCCATTGCCGCAGATCGGCATCGCTGGCAAACCCTTCAGGAGCGACCGCCACCCATCCCTGCATTGGTCGAGCCCCGAAGTCGAAGATCCGGGCACCGGGGCGAGCCACCGCCTCGTCGTGAGCGTCCTTGCCGACCCGCACCATCAATTCGTTGCCGCTGACACCGACCGCCATGTTGCCGCCGATCATGAAGGCGATCCCCCCGAACATCTCCTTCTCGGCCAATCCGGGGTGGGCACCGATGCAGGCGCGGATCTCCTCGGCAAGTGTCTCGTCATACGCCATGGCGGCGATGATGGTACGCCAGGAGCAGTCTCCGGTCCGACCCGCACACCCGGCCGAAGACATTCTGTGCCGATCTAAGGTTCGGCGCGACCCAGGAGGTTCCCGTGAACGAGCGGTTGCAGCAACTGTCCGATCGCTACTGGGACCGACTCCTGGCGGCCGCCCCGACCTGGGCCTCGATCATCGGGGATCACCGCTTCGACGCCGACCTCGAGGACCTCTCCGAGGAGGCCGAAGCCGATCTCGCCGCCGAGCTCCACTCGATCGTGAGCGAAGCGGAGGAGATCGATCCTTCGGCCCTCGACGGCGACGACCGGATCACCCGCAAGGTGCTCATTTTCGAGGCCGAGAGCCAGGCGGGGACGCTCGACTCGCGATCGGCCGAGTATCTCGTCGACCCGATGCTCGGCATCCACATGGACATGATCCAGGGAATCCCCCAGCTGCGCGCCGCCACCGCCGAGCAGGCCGACGCCTACGTGGCCAAGGCCTCCAAGGCCGGTCTCCTCTTCGATCAAGCGATGGAGCGGCATCGGCAGGGCGTGGCCAACGGCCGAACACCGCCGCTTATCTCGGTGGAGAAGGTGCTCGCCCAGCTCGACGCCTACTCGGCCTCCCCGATCGAGACCGACCCCTTCTTACAGATCGGTACACCCGGGAGCTGGAGCGAGATCGAGCTCGCCAGGTGGCGGAACGCCATGAGCGACCAGGTACGAACCGTGCTCCGCCCGGCAGTTGCCCGCTACCGAGAAGGGATCGCCAGCGATGTGTTGCCCCACTCCCGTCCCCAGGAGAAGTCCGGCATCTGCTGGCTACCCGACGGTGATGAGATCTACGAGAGGGCAGTCCGTCGCTACACGTCTCTCGAACTCGGTCCGCAGGAGATCCACGACATCGGCCTCGAGGCGATCTCGAGTCTCGAGGAGGAGTACCGCGCCCTCGGGCCAGAGGTCCTCGGCACCGACGACGTTTCGGGGATCTATCGCCGTTTGCGCGACGACGCGTCTCTCCGCTTCGGGAGCGCTGAGGAGGTGCAGCAGGCGGCGGAAAGCTCCCTGGCCCGGGCCAACGACGCCATCTCACAGTGGTTCGGGCGGCTCCCGAACGCCCCGTGCGTCGTTCAACCCATCCCCGACGTCGGCGCCGCCGACACCACCATCGCCTACTACATCCCGCCCGCCGAGGACGGCAGCCGGCCGGGGATCTTCTTCATCAACCTCACCGAGCCGACCACCCGAACCCGCTTCGAGTCGGAGGTGCTGGCGTTCCACGAGAGCGTTCCCGGCCATCACCTGCAACTGGCGATCGCCCAGGAACTCGAAGAGGTGCCGGCCTTCCGGCGTCACGCCATGGTCACCGCCTACGTCGAGGGCTGGGGTCTCTACACCGAGCGCCTCGCCGACGAGATGGGCCTCTACTCGAGCGACCTCGCACGCATGGGGATCCTCTCGTTCGATTCGTGGCGGGCGGGACGCCTCGTGGTCGACACCGGCCTTCACGCCATGGGATGGAGCCGCCAGCAGGCGATCGAGTACTTCATGGCCAACTCACCCCAGGCGCCCAACAACGTGGTCAACGAGGTCGACCGCTACATCGGGTACACCGGCCAGGCGCTCGCCTACAAGCTCGGCCAGCGAGAGATCCTGCGGCTCCGCGAACAAGCCAAGGCGACGATGGGCCCCCGATTCCAGATCAAGGGCTTCCACGACGCCGTGCTGGAGTCGGGCCCGGTGCCGCTCGACGTGCTCGGAGAACTGATCGCCGAGTGGGTGGCTGCCTGAGGCACTCCTGACCGCGGAGGCGCCGCCGACCGGCGAGCTAGTCGGCGCGAGAGCCCAGCGTGGCCGTGAGGGTCAGATCCTCACCGGCGCGATCGACCCCGATGGTGATGACCGTTCCCGGCTGCATAACGCCGATGAGACCCGCAAGATCATCCATGCCGGAGATCTCACTGTCGTCGACGGTGACGATCCGGTCGCCGACCTCCAGTCCGGCGACGGCGGCGCCCGACCCGGGCTGGACCTGGGTCACCTTCACCCCGCCCGGAGGTGCATCGAACCCGGCGATTCCCAGAAACGCCTGACCGGAGATCTCGGGAGGCACGCTCTGGTCACGATTGTCCGGTCCCGGTCCATGACAAGGTCCGGGAAGGAAGCCGCCGCCACCGCGTGGATCGGGACGCTCGGGAAACGGCAGGTTGGGTCGGCCGCGATCGCCGAAGGGACCGGCTCCCGGCAGATTGCCCTGCTGGTCCGCACCGACGACCACGTGGCTGGCGCCGTCATTGGAGGCACGCCCGATGCCGAACCCGACCGCGAACAGGGCCACGGCGGCCACGAAGGCAACTGCGGCGATGAGGGTCCGGTCCTGCTTGGGAGCAGGGGCCGGTGCCACGGCAATCGGCTCCGGAGCAGTGGCCGTAGCTTCGGTCTTGCGAGCGCGCCGGGGGGAGGCCTGTGGGACCTCGGAAACGGTCTGGGCAGCGTCGGCTGCAGCCTTGGCAGTGCGAGGCGTCGGCTTGGACGGCTCCCCGGAGGGTTTCTTGGTGGTGGGCATCGTGGTACTCCTGGTTTCATGCCACCGCGAACACGGGGCGGTCGAACGGTCTCAGGGTGGCACATCAATGTAAGGAATGGATGAAGACCGCCCTCACGTGGGGTTAAACGAGTCGGCGGGGTGAGAGACCGGGACACCGTCGGGGAGAAGTACGACGGCGTCCCGGTCGAGGAGTTCCCGGGCCCTCGATGACCCGGGGCTGCCTATTGCGGCCTGGAACCGACCACGATCGTCAGCGTGAGCGTTTGATCGCCCCGTTGCACACCGATCGTGACCTCTGTGCCGGGTTCGGTGGCCTGAATGTCGGCGGCCAGGTCGTCCATCGACCCAACGGTCCGCTCGCCGATCGAGACCACGAGATCGCCGGCCTGAAGCCCGCCCTGAGCGGCCGGGGAGCCGGCGAGAACATCGGTGATCAGCGCTCCGGGAGGGCCGGCCTGCGGATCGGTCCCGGTGACCCCGAGGAAACCGGTGCCGATCGCCTCACCGGCAACCAGATGATCGGCAACGATCTTGGCCGTGGTGATCGGAATGGCGAACCCAACACCGTCGTTGCCGCCGGAAGGCGACACGATGAAATCGTTGATGCCGATCACTCGCCCCTGGCGATCGGCGAGCGGTCCACCCGAGTTGCCGGGGTTGATGGCCGCATCCGTCTGCAATACCGAACGTACCCGTCCGTCGGGCGCCTGGATGCTGCGGTCCACGGCACTGATCACCCCCGAGGTGACGGTCTGGTCCAGACCGAACGGGCTACCCAGGGCAATGGCGGTCTGTCCGACCTCGAGTTGGACGTCAACGGCCAAAGGAGCGGCGACCAGGCCGGTCTCTTCGATCTTGACGACACCGACGTCACTGCCCGGGTCGAACCCGACAACGGTGCCGGTCGTGCGGGTTCCGTCGGCGAACACCACCGAAACCCGGTCGAAGCCCTCGACCACATGCGCCGCGGTGAGGATGTAGCCGGCGCTGTCATAGATGAAACCGGCTCCGACGCCGCCCGAGTTCTCGATCTGCACGACGCTCGGCATCAGGGATCTCGCCACCGCGGCCACCGGTTCCTCACCGGCAGGCAACGTGACCGCAGTGACTCCCGCGGCGGCGCTCGTCGTGGTGACCGCGGCAGTGTCGCCCGAATCCACCAGCCGGGACACCCCAAAGCCTGCAGCGAACAGCAGTGCCGCGGCGAGAAACGCCACTGCAAACCACAGGCGCCGCTCGGTGCCCGGCGGGGCCGGCGATTTCGAGATGAGATCGTCGGCCACCGGCTCGACGGCGGCGGGCGGCTCCTCCTCGAGGACTACTTCGTTTCGCGCCATGATGCACTCCTATCTTCTGACAGGAGATGCAACGGGACGCGGGTAAGACGCGTTCCGGAAGGGGATGAGGATCCCGTGAGAAAAGCGCCAGCGGCGTTGGTGACAGGTACGCGACCGGCTGGCAGTCGCGATCATCGGCGACCCGCCTCGGCCGTTCTTCGACGAAAGGGAACAAGATGATCAAGGAGCATCGGTTCCACGAGCTGGCCGCCCACTTGCACGGCCCATTTGGCACGGACACCTTCGGCCGTCGTGCCGAAGGGTTCGCCCGCTTCTTCGGCACCCCGAAGTTCCTCATCGGACAGACCGTGCTGGTGGCAGCGTGGATCGCGGTCAACGCCGTGGCGTTCTCGCTGCGGTGGGATCCCTACCCGTTCATCCTGCTCAACTTGATGTTCTCCCTCCAGGCCGCCTACGCGGCTCCGCTGATCCTGTTGGCGCAGACTCGCCAAGCCGACCGGGACAAGGCGATGTCGGATGCCGACGCGGCCCATCGCGAAGCTCTGGCGGCAGCCGCTCTGGAACGTCAGGAGATCGCCGGCCGGGACACGGCACGACTCCAAGAGTTGCTCGAACAGAACACCCGCCTCACCGAGCAGATCGAGCGCCTCACCACCGAGATCCATGGAAGGGTGGTCGCGGAGAAGAGAAGCTAGGGGTCGCCCGCAAGAACGTCGCCAAGTCATAGTCGCCAGTCACCGTCGCCCGTCCCCCGTCGCCCGTCACCCGCAAGAACGTTGCCAG
>Ga0154791_114_pt6 | contig 12544 bp, 14 predicted proteins | sample Rifle2008BG16ft_FD_105799 | JGI IMG/M metagenome (GOLD analysis project Ga0154791, IMG submission 105799) | Actinobacteria bacterium RBG_16_68_21
CGCAATCGGACTTTCGACTTTCGACCTTGGACATTGGACGGAAGGGCGAATGGCGATGAGCGATGGGCGAAATCCGGCGAGGTCTTCTCTTCCGGGTAGCCGGCAGCGGGTGCGGGCTTCTCCTGGACACCGGCAACTGGAAGACGGAACTCTTCAAGCGGACAGCGAACAGCGAACAGCGAACAGCGGTAGATTCTTCTCATTGGCTGCAGTCGCGCCACCTTCCCGGCCAGGAGGATGTGATGGCGAAGTGGACCGACGACGACCCGAGCGGGTTCCATCCGGAGAGCCTGATGATGACCTACGGGTTCAGGCCCGAGTGGTCGGAGGGCGCAGCATCTCCGCCGATTTTCCAGACATCGACCTTCGTGTTTCCCTCGGCGGCGGTCGGCGCCCGCTGCTTCGAGGTTGCCTACGGGCTCGCCGAGCCGCTCCCCGACGAGCATCCGGACCTCATCTACTCGCGGATCAACAACCCCAACCTGGAGATGGCCGAGGACCGGCTCGCCCTATGGGATGGGGCGGATACCGCCGCACTGTTCAGCAGTGGCATGGCGGCGATCACGACCACGTTGTGGGCCCACCTCCGCCCCGGTGACGTCGTTGCCGCGTCGTCACCCGTATACGGGGGAACCCACCACTTCATCGAGACCGTGCTCCCCCAGTTTGGCATCACCCCGGTGCGATTCGACCATCAGGCGACCGCCGACGGCATCGCCGGATCCATCGAGGACGCCGGCGGCCGGCTCGGCCTGATCTACGTGGAAACCCCGGCCAACCCGACCAACGACCTCATCGACCTGGAGATGTGCGCCAAGCTGGCCGCCCGCTTCACCACCACCGAGCGCACGGTCCCGGTGGCGGTGGACAACACGTTCCTCGGACCCCTCTTCCAGAAGCCACTGGAGCACGGGGCCGACATCGTGGTCTACTCGGCAACCAAGTACCTGGGCGGACACGGCGACCTGATCGCCGGAGCGGCGCTCGGTTCACACGAGATGATCGATCCGATTCGGGGGATGCGCACGTTCACCGGAAACATGGTGAGCCCGTTCACCGCCTGGCTGTTGATGCGCAGCATGGCAACCCTCCAGCTCCGAATGGAGCGTCAGGCGGAGACGGCCCGCAAGGTAGCCGACTACCTGCGCGACCACCCCAGGGTGAAGACGGTCAACTACCTGGGTCATCTCCAGCCGGGGGACCCGCACCATGATCTGTACAAGCGGCAGTGCCTCGGCGCCGGCGGGATGATTTCCTTCGAGGTCGACGGTGGGAAGGACGAGGCCTACCGGTTCCTCGACTCCCTCCATCTTTTCAAGCTGGCGGTGAGCCTGGGCTCGGTGGACTCGCTGGCCGAGCACCCGTGCACGATGACCCACTGCGAAGCCGGCGCCGAGGAGAATGCCAAGAAGGGGATCACCGCAGCCCTGGTAAGGATGTCGATCGGGGTCGAGCACCCCGACGACCTCATCGCCGACATCGCCCGGGCGCTGGAGGCCATGTAAAGCGCGATGCGCAATGCGCAATGCGCGATGCGCAAGAGTCTTGCGGGGCGACGGGCGACGGCGACTCCTTGCGGGATAGCGGAAGGCGGGCAGCGGGCAGCGGGTAGCCTCCGCCGATGCGCATCACCGTCTGTGAGCTTCCCGACCCGCCTTCCGGATTCGAGGAGGCCTGGGCGGGCCTCGTCGCCCACCTGGTTGGGGAGCGATCCGAGTTGGTGCTGCTGCCGGAGATGCCCTTCCACACCTGGCTGGCGCGGACCCCCGATCCCGCGGACACGGCGTGGCAGGCGGCGATGGCGGACCACGACGCCTTTCAGGCCCGGTTCCCCGAACTGGGCGGGGCGGTGGTGCTGGGTTCGCGACCGACCGTCGCCGGCGGCAGCCGTCGCAACGAGGCCTTCGTCTGGGCCGACGGCGTCTACCGGGCCATCCACCACAAGTACTACCTCCCCGACGAGGAGGGATGGTGGGAGGCCTCCTGGTACGACCGCGGCGACAAGACTTTCGTCGCCGCACTCAGTCCGGCGGGACCGGTGGGGATGCTGGTGTGCACCGAGGTGTGGTTCACCCAGCACGCTCGCGAGTACAGCCGCCAGGGAGCGGCCCTCATCGCCACTCCGCGCGCCTCGGAGTGGACCAGCCGGGAGGCCTGGCTCGCCGGGGGACGTGCCGCCGCGGTCATGGCCGGAGCGTTCAGCCTGTCGAGCAACCGCAGCGGTCGCGACGCTGCCGGCACCCGCTGGGGTGGGCTCGGCTGGGTGGTCGATCCCGACGGCGACGTCCTGGCGACCACCTCGGAGGATTCTCCGTTCGTCACCGTAGAGGTCGATCTCGCCGATGCCGCCGCGGCGAAGAGCACATATCCGCGGTACGTACCGGATTAGGGATGCGGGATGCGCAATGCGCAATGCGCGATGCGGGATGCGCAATGCGCAATGCGCAATGCGCCGTGGGCGATGGGCGACGGGTAACGGGCGACGGGCGGAGTCTCGTCGCTTCGTCTCTTGCTGAGGGCGGACGGCGGATAGCGGACAGCGGCTCCTACCCTCGACCCCGATGAAGCCGGCACGTCTCTCACTGCTCGCCACCCTCCTGCTGTCTGCCTGTTCCACCGGGACAGCGCCGACGACGGCCGCCTCGGCGAACACCAGCACGACCGTGGCGACCGCAACAACGACCGCCGGCACCACCACAACCACGGTTGCCGCCGGTACCCTCCCCACCACCACCGTGGTCTCCACCACCACGACCGGGCCCGCTCCCACCCCGCTGGCCGATATCGCCCTGAGCCTGGAGTGGGTGGCAGGAGGCTTCCCGGCGCCGGTCTTCGTTCTCTCCCGGGCGTCGGCCAACGGTGCCGCCGGCGACGACCGGATGTTCGTCGTCGATCAGACCGGCACGATCACCGGGTTCGCTCCTCCCGAGCCGGGAGTCGTACCGCGCGACCGCGCCGTGGTGCTCGACATCTCCTCCAAGGTCGCCTACGGGGGCGAGCGCGGCCTCCTCGGCGTTGCCTTCCATCCCGACTCTCCCGACCGGATGTTCGTGGACTACACGCGAGACGACGGAGCCACGGTCATCGAGGAGTACTCGTTTCCGGTCGGCGCCGACGCTGCCGAGTCGACCCCGGTGCGCACGATCCTGGTGCAGCCCCAGCCGGCGGCCAACCACAACGGCGGCATGATCGCCTTCGGACCCGACCGCTACCTGTACGTCGCACTGGGCGACGGCGGCGGTGGTGGTGACACCTACGGGAACGGCCAGGATCCGCACACTCTGCTCGGGGCGATTCTCCGCCTCGACGTGGACGGCGGGACGCCATACGCGATACCCCCCGACAACCCCTTCGCCGACGGCGTCGCCGGCGCGCCGGAGGTGTGGCTGTGGGGCCTGCGCAACCCATGGCGATTCTCCTTCGACGGCGCCGACCTGTGGATCGGCGACGTCGGCCAGAACGCCTGGGAGGAGATCGACGCGGTCGGGCCCGACGCCGGCGGTTCGAACCTCGGCTGGCCGATCTTCGAAGGGACCCATTGCTACGACGGGCCATGCGACGATCCATCCGGATTCACGCCGCCCGTTCTCGAGTACCCCCATGGCGGGGGCCGCTGTTCGATCACCGGGGGGTACGTCTATCGCGGCGCCGCCATCCCCGACTTGAAGGGCGTCTATTTGTACGGCGACTACTGCAGCGGGGAGATCATGGCGCTTCGGTACTCGGGCGGCTCGGTGGTCGACTCACGGGTGTGGGACCCGATCGTCGCCGAGCTGACTTCCTTCGGCGTCGACCGCGACGGCAACCTCTACGTCACCGCCTGGGACTCGGTGTATCGGGTGGTGGTGGGCTGAACGGAGACCGGCGACCTTCGACGTTGGACGAACAGGCGAAGGGCGATGAGCGATGGGCGAAATCCGGTCTTCACCCCTGGTGACTGGCAACCTTTCTTGCGGGCGACGGGCGACGGGCGACGGGAGACGGACGACCTTCCCTGCCGGCGGCCGGCGACTATCCCCAACGCCTCTCCGCCCCCGCGTACTTGCAGGCGTCGTCGTAGTCCACCAGAGCCGGAGGGTTCTCCTCGTCGGCACAGGCCGGGCACGTCGGGTCGCGATCGAAACTCAGGGTGGTGAACTCGCAGCCGAGGGCGTCGTAGACGAGCAGGCGCCCGGTGAGGCTCTCACCGACGCCCAACAGTAGTTTGAGCGCCTCGGTGGCCTGAATCGAACCGATCACCCCGGGGAGGGCACCGAGGACCCCCGCCTCGGCGCAGTCCGGGGCGAACTCCGGCGGCGGTGGTTGGGGGAAGAGGCACCGGTAGCAGGGACCGCGGTACGGATCGAAGACGGTCACCTGCCCCTCCCAGCGCAGTACCGAGCCGTGCACCACCGGAACCCGCAGATGAAGCGCGGCGTCGTTGACCAGATACCTGGTGGGGAAGTTGTCGGTGCCGTCGACCACGACGTCGTACCCGTCGAGGATGTCCCGGGCATTGCCGGCGATGAGACGGACCGGGTAACGGACCACTTCGACGTCCGGATTGAGATTCCCGATGGCCTCCGCGGCCGAATCGACCTTGCGCTCACCGAGCCGCGGGGTGTCGTGCACCACTTGCCGCTGCAGGTTCCCCAGCTCCACCGTGTCGGCGTCCACGACGCCGAGGGTGCCCACTCCCGCCGCGGCAAGGTAGAGGGCCACCGGAGAGCCCAGCCCCCCGGCGCCCAGGACGAGCACCCGGGACTGGGCGAGCCGTGCCTGCCCGGCTTCCCCGACACCCGGGAGAACCAGATGACGTTCGTACCGGGCGAATCCGTGGTCCACAAGCCCGCCGGGGACGACCATCGGATGACCCTGCCTCCGCCATACGCCCAGCCCACCGGCCATCGAGGCGACGGCGCGGTATCCCATCTGCTGCATCATCAGCGCGGCGAGGGCCGATCGGTTTCCTGCGGCGCAGATCACCACGATCTCGGCTTCACGATCGGGGAGCGCCGCCGCCACTCCCGCCTCGAGGGAACCGAGGGGGAGAAATACCGCGCCGGGAATGGTGCCGAAACGCACCTCGCCCGGCTCCCTGACATCGAGGATCACCGGAGGGGCGTCGAGCCGGGCGGCGACCTCCTCGGTCGTCACCTCACGGATCTGTGCCCGGGCTCTCGCCACCAGTTCGGCGTAGTTCAGGGTCATGCGCCACCCTTCTCCTCGGGGGAGGCTATCGGGGGAACGAGGACAAGGGGCTCCTCGGTGGCTTCGCCGTCGGTGATACGCCACCCCCGCACATCGGGGACATCGGTGTCCACCAGACCGACGATCACGTGGAGCCAGGTCGGATCGAGGGATCTGGCGATGTCGGTGCGCGAGGGCGTAGCCGCGCTCACCGGATGCGAGTGGAACACTCCCCCAACCGTCCATCCTCTCGTCTCGGCATCGCCGAGGACCCGGAAGTGGTCGTCGGGATCGACGGTGAATCCAGTCGCCGAGTGGTCGGCATTGGCGAGGCAATATGCCCGACGCAACGCCCCGGCGCCGTCGAACGCCAATAGGCCGCATGCCTCCTCGGGAAGGCATCGACGGGCGTGGGAGATCATCGCTTCCCGTATCGCAGCAAACAGGTCCATCCCGGGGACGGTACCCAGGCGCAACCCGCTACCGGCTGCCGGCTACCGGCTACCGGCTACCGGCTACCGGCAAGATTCGTGGCGCGGTTCACGAGCGGGAAGCCGGAAGCGGGTGCGATCCTACGGGCAGCGGGAAGCCGGAAGCGGGTGCGATCTCATGGGCAGCGGGTAGCCTCCTACCCGTGAACGAAAAGATCTCCGAACTGCTGGCATCCGCTTCGACGCGCGTAGTGACCATTCGCTACGCCGATGGCCGTCCCCTGGTCAAGACCAAGCTGCTCCACGCTGCCGCGGTGGCCGCCGCCGGGGTGATCGCCGCCCCCCGGCTCACCGCCGCGGCCGCTGTCGGCGCACTTCTCAAGGGGATCACCCTCACCGTCGACGAGCAGGCCGAAGAAGCCGCCCCGGCCTGACGGTCAAATCCGACGACCCCGCTCCACCAGAAGGCCGGCAACGAAGACCGTCTGGGCGGCCAGCGCCGCCACCCCGGCAACCGCCAACCCGACCTCTGCGGGGATGCTGATCGTCACCGGGATGATCGCCCCCACCACCCAGGCCAACTGGAACAGGGTCTCCGAGCGAGTGAAGGCCCTCCCTCTCCGATCGGCGGGCACCGTCGCCTGCAGCAGACCGTCGAAGGCGAACTTCGCCGTTCCCCAGGCGAGCCCGGCGGCGGCGGCCAGCGCCGCGGCGGCAGCGAGGCCGAAGAACTGACCGGCGATGAACGCCGCCGCCGCCTCCACGGCGAGTGCCGCCACCACCATCGGCTCCTCCCGGAGCAACCTCTCCAACACCGGGCTCACCAGCGACGCCAGGCCGTACCCCAACCCACCGGCGGCGATCAGCGCACCGAAATCGAGGATTCCGGCGTCGGCTTCGCGGAACTCGAAAGCGAGCAGCAGGAGGAGGAAGCCGTTGAGGAGACGTGCCCCGGCGGTGGCGAGTCGCGACAGACGCAACGACCGCGAGGCGCCGGCGCCAACGGCCACATCCTGCTCGTCCCTCTCGGGCCGGGGATTGGGGAGCCCTACGCTGTAGGCGGTGGACACCGCGAAGAACCCCGCGGCGAGCGCCAGGGCCACAGCCGGATCGATCTGCTCGGCGGCCGCGCCCAGGGGCAGGACAACGGCTCCGGCAAGAATCCCGATCCGAGCCAGGAAGGCATTTGCCGCCACCAGCGCCACCGGCTGGGGAAGCGCCACGGGGAGCATGCTCGACTTGGCGATGCCGTACAGCCGGGAGAGCACCAGCATGGCAAAGGCGAGGGGGTATAGCCACAGGGTGGTGAGCCCGAGCATCATCACCAGCGCCAGCACGGTTCGGAATGCCGAGGAGAGCGTGAGCACGGCGCGGTACACCCCGCGGAACCGGGCGAACACTCCACCCAGTACCGGAGCGAGGATTGTGAACGGTGCGAGGGTTAGGCCGAGGTAGAGGGCGACGTTGCCCCTCGCCTGGGATGACGGCACCGAGAAGAACAGGGTGCCGGCCAGTGCCACCGTCACCATGGTGTCCCCACCGACATTGGCCGCCCAGGACACCGCAAGCTGCCGGAAGGCAGGTCCGTTCCTGCTGAACATGGCGTCGACCCGGCGCAGCGCCGCCCGGGCGGTGCGTCGGGCCACCCCGCGGCGTTCGGGCGGCGCAGCCCCCGGGTACGGCCCGCGATCGGTCACGGGGCGACGCTAGCAAGGGCGTCGGGGATTCCGGACCGGGTACTTCGACCGCGTTTTCGACCCGGCAAGCACGGACCCTTCAATCCCATCGCCGAACGCACACGACCGCCACTTGAGTGGAGAGGTCAACGGTGCCAAGGGGCCCCTGACCTCTGGAGGCTGCCACTCATGCAGCCCACGGCCCGAGAATCGCTTTCGGACCAGACTGCTACGTGAACCTACTGAGTCTTGCGACCCTGTTCTGCATCTCTGCGGCCATCCTCTCTGAGATGCTCGTGTCGAAGCCGATGTTCTCGACTGACCGAATCCGTGGTTTGACGCGATCGATCATCTCGCCAAGCTGGCGCCGCGTGAGCGCCTCGGGGACCCCGTACCTCTCCGCAAAGGCAACGAGGAATCTGCCCTGGATGTTCGCTACCCGGCCATCCACATCCAGGGCCATCCGGTCGTCAAGTCTCCGGTAGGGGATAGACGACACGATGTCATAGACCGCTGTTGGAGCAACCAACTCCTCGTCAGACCTCCACTGCAACGAGAGGTTCTTGCCGTGCAAGTCACCATTGCCGACAACGCAACTGAAGGCCACCTGCTGCACGAGGTTCGCAACCGCTGCCTGGGGAGCCGACGCAAGTTCGATCACTCGATCGGCTATCTCGTTCACCGTCACGCGGTACTTATCCGCCGGCCATCGTCCGAGGAACTGACAAGCGTCTTCTTGGGCAACCCGGTGAAACCCTGCCCCGCTCGGTTTTCGATCAAAGCGCAACACGAGCAAGCCTGTGACACCGAGGCGATCAGTAACCAACTCGTGCCTGGGCACCGCAAGACCTGCCGCCTTGGCGAGATCCAGGCACCACGCCTCGTTCTCGACGACCAAGGGGAACGCTTCAGGGCTCAGCTTCAGTATCGAGGGTCCATCCGAGCGAGTGAGTGGGAACGAAATTACGGCAGAGGAGAGCTTGTCCTGCACACCGGGGATTGCCCGATCCAGAGTCTCACCGTCTGGATCCACCGAGTCGCGGAAGAGTTGGCGAAACGAAACCGCCGACGGCTCCATCTGAGTCCCCTGGAGAACCTCCGGTTGCGGAGCACCCGACTTGACGATGGAGACATCGCCGATTGGGTCGTCGGCGACCGCGAGAAGAAGGGACATCTCATCATTCAGCGACGTCCGCACAGCACTGACCACTGCGGCGAGGCGGGCGCCTTCCGGAAGCAGGCCGGCGAAGAACGGAGGAACGGCGCCTGACCCGCTGCGGTACGGCTCAACGACGAGTGGGAGTGTCGAGGCAACTGCAGGACCGCCTTGAGCGAGATATGCGCCGAGATACTGAAACTCCGTGCCGCCATCGACGCGTCGGAGCTTCGCCGCAAGCGTGTCGCCCTTGTAGACGTCGGCGACCTCGACCTCCCGGGCGTCAGAAGGTCGAATCACGAGTCGCCGTACCGCGTTGACAAGGACACGACCAATCCGACCGCGTCTGCGACGCGACCGAGGGTGGCGAGTTGAGTGCCAGCGTCGCCCTTCTCAACGCGCCCAATCGTGTATCGCGCCAGGCCCGTCAGATCTGCCACATCCTGTTGTGTCAGCTTGAGTTGCTTGCGGCGGGCCCGGATGACCTTCCCAAGACCCCGCGCGATGTCATCTGTGTTGGTCATTTGGTGAGAATACCTCTGTCCGATGCTGTCCGATGCGAATATCAACAGGGATTGTCATTTCTAGATGTCATTTTGGGTTGAAAAGATCGAGTCACGCTCCACCGCTGCGCAAATGACATCCATGGACGACATCCCCACTGGAGGAGAGGCACCCGCATGGGTCGGAGGCCATCCAGCCAGCAAGGCCTGCGATGCCGAGTGAGCGCAGCTGTCCAGGCATGTTCTCGTCGTGCCTGTCACGTCTTCATGTTGTGGGGGTGGTCGATGAAGTCGGTGATGTGGTAGGTGGCGGGGTCAGCAGTTGGCAACTGCAGCGAGGGCCTCGCAGATCCGCCGGCGTCCGTCGGCGCTGAGCTTGCCGAGGCGTTTGGTGAGCACCGATTTGGGCACGGCGGCGAGATTGTCGAAGGTGGCCACGCTGTCGTGGTCAATGCCTTCATCGGGTCCGACCGGAATACAAGTAGGGATGTTGCGGATCGTGCTCGTGATGGGCGCCACCACGACGTTGTTCAGGACCGGGATGACCTCGTCGCGGGAAACGACGAGCACGGGTCTGCGCTTCTGGTTGGGGGTCTCCATCAACCACAGCTCGGTCTGGGCTACCACGGCTCCGCCTCGGTCATTGCGATGGCGTTGGCCATAGCGAGGGCGTCGTCCTCGGAGCCCTGGGGCTGTTCCCGATACGACTGTGCGATGGCGGCACCGATCTGAGCACGGTGAACGGCATCGGCAAGGTGGTGGACGCCTCGGCGGATCACCGCCGATCGGCTGTCTCCGATGCCTTTGGCCACGAGTTCGTCGATGAGTGCGAGTTCTTCGTCGGTGAACCGCGTCGGCACTGGGGTTGTCATACAGCGCAGTATACTAAGTGTATAGCGGCTTGGGGTGGAGACGTCGCAGGTTCTCCATCACACCCTCTCGGACAATCTGTCGGTTCGTTAGGCGGCGCACCGGGGATGTGTCGTTGGCCGTGGACGTCACTGCGGAGGTGTTCCTGCAATCGTGGCGTCAGCGTCGGAAGGTCAGCTACTTCCTCGGTCTGATCAGCCGACCCGATATCAGGTTGCCAACGATCCGGCAACCGATGTCCCGGACTTCGACGTCAGTTTCCTCGGGCCGGTGCATGTCGCAGCCTTCGCTGCCGACGGCACACTGATCGCTGAAAACGGCGTCCCTTGGGGGGGCGTGAGAGCAAGCACGACTGGCGTGTCAGAAGCCCCGGTCACCAGGGGCTCTTGACACGTGCTGGGTTCGGCTTTGCAGTTGCCCACGCCGGCGAAAGCATGAAGGCGAGCTTGGTGAACTCCTGACAGAGGTCCCGAGGGGCTCGTCCTCCTGCTGCCTCTGAACAAGTCCACGTTCGCCTGCAATGTCGGGCCGAGATCCTTTCGAACAGGTACATACCTGGAGCGGTGTGGCCGGCAGAACTCACGTGCTATCGACGGCTTTGCGTAGTCGCTCCTCAACGAGCTCCTGAAGTCGGGTGAAGAGCTGCGGCGCTGATTCCCTGAAGGCCCTGAGTTCTGGACCGTTGATAACAATCGCATGAATCGACGAAGTCGCGACGACCGTGGCAATTCGTCTCGTCGTCTCGAGAAGTCCAATTTCGCCGATCACATCCCCGGGTCCTACCTGTGCGATCTTCTGCTCGCCGTCGAAGACGTCAGCGGTCCCGGTGACGATGACGAAGAGTTCCTGAGCGACTTGACCGCTGTCCGTGAGGTGGGTGCCCGGATCCAGATCGATCTGGTCTGCATGTTGCGCTACGCGCTTGCGATCTCGACGCGACAGTTGCGAGAAGATCGGAATGCCTTTCAGTGATGCGGCGTCCATGGGTAGTCACCCTGCCCCTCTTTGAGTGATCGAGCATACATTCGAGGAAGATGTGCCGTAGGGCAGAAGGGAGCCTCAACTCCCGACGTCGACGACGAAGGGGGTGAAATCGACCGCCCGATCCGCTCGGCCACCACGGTGGCCGGCATCGTCGGCCACGCCTGCAGCAGCTCCCGGATCCGGGGTTTGACCTCGTCGACCAACGAACCCCGCGCCACGCGCTCGTACTTCGGTGGTCCCTCGCTGCACAGCGCCGCCTGCACCGTGTTCTTCGAGCAGCCCATCGTCCGAGCGATCACCTTGATCGGCATCTGCTCGACGCGATGCAGCCGCCTGATCTCAGCCCAGTCCCCCACAGTCAGCACCCGCTTCCTCCCGACCTCGACTGAGATCAGGATGTCAGGGGGGTCAGTATCCAATCGCCGCCAGGGGGGTCAGTATTCACCCGCCGCCGACACCGCAGCGGATTGTGCCGGTCGCCGAGTATCTGGCACCGTCGGCGCATAGGATCCCCCCATGGTGTACTCACGGGACTTCTCTCGACCTGACCGGGTGTTCGAGATGCCCGGGCTGTGGTCGGGGCGGGTCGAAATCGGAGCTGGGATCGCTGCATACTCCAGACACGATCCTGGGTGGCGTTGGTCCTCCGATGCACGCGCTCCTGGTTCGGAGGTCTGGTGTCAGACCCGACACGTGGGATATGCGATTGCGGGGGCATGTCACATCGTCTTGTCGGACGGCACGGAATTCGAGGTGACCTCCGGGTCGGTGTTTGATATCCCGCCGGGACACGACGCCTGGGTTACCAGTGAGATTCCCTGGGAGACAATCGATTGGGTGGGGGCACGGAGTTGGCTGGCGGAGGGATCACGGTCCACGGGCGTGCTGGTAACGATCCTGTTTACCGACGTCGTGGACTCCTCCCGGGAGGTGCGACAGCGCGGCGACGTGCGGTGGAGTGACATCAATGCAGCGCTCGAGGAGCGCACGAGAGACCTTGTCACCAACTTCGGTGGCAACGTGGTCAAGTTCACCGGAGACGGAGCACTTGCAGTCTTTGATGGGACTGGGCGCGCAGTCCGCTGCGGGCTCATGTTGATCACGGCGGCCTCCCACCTGGGCCTCCGCCTCAGAGCCGGCATCCACACTGGGGAAGTAGAGACGACAAACGATGACATCGTCGGGTTAGCGGTACACGAAACGGCCCGTATCCTCGCGGTGGCCGGGTCGGGGGAGGTATTGGTGTCAGAGGTGACCCGCAGTCTCGCCGACGGCACCGGGTTGGAGTTCGTTGACCGAGGACTCCAGGATCTACGGGGTATCGGCTCACGCCGCCTGTTCGAGGTGACAGCCACGGCGACCCAGCAAGAGTGATCTGCCAGTCCGATTCTGTCGGCCAGGGGTGGTGAGTGGTCTGCACCAGGTCGGCAGGCGGGAGTCGGCTATCGGATTGACGTCCTGAACCTGATCGTGGCCGCAGCGAGGTCTTGACAGATGACTGTGACGGGCCCCCTCCGGCTCAGGCACACTCCAGGCCCAGTTGTTCCACCAGGGGGTGGAGAAGCGGGCGGGTCTGGTCACCGTAGAGGGACGCGCTCACCTTGACGGCGCCGAGTTGTCACCGGCGGGACGCCAGATGCTCCTGACAGAGGTCCCGAGGGGCTCCTGACCTCTAGGGAGCTGCGGCTACTAGAGGCCCGTCCAGGAGTTGCCCGTCCAGCTGCTGCCGGTCCAGGAGTTGCCCGTCCAGCTGCT
>Ga0154791_134_pt1 | contig 12450 bp, 13 predicted proteins | sample Rifle2008BG16ft_FD_105799 | JGI IMG/M metagenome (GOLD analysis project Ga0154791, IMG submission 105799) | Actinobacteria bacterium RBG_16_68_21
CGCCCGCGAGCAGGCCAGGGCGATGTACGTGACCGCGGGGTCGTCGGCGGTCCAGGCCGCGGCCAGCCCGGAGGGCATCACGGAGCTCGGCACCAAGAACGCCTATCTGCGGGTGGTGGTAGACACCGATACCGACGCGGTGAACTGGCTCGCCTTCCTCCAGGAGGATCAGGCTGCGCTTCAGGAGGAGCTGCGTGGTCTGGTGGCCCAGCAGGAGGACCTGGCCAACGAGGCAGCGGCGATCACCGACGACCTGCAGGCCAAGCTCTCCGCGGCCAACGACGAGTTCCAGGCGCTCTACTCACAGTGGCAGACCGAGGAAGCGGAGAGGGAGCGTCAGAGGCGGGCGGCGGCGGCTGCCGCGGCGGCCACCGGGTATGCGAGCAGCGCGTTCGTCGATCCCAGCGGGAGGACCTGCCCGGTTGCCGGAGCCAACAGCTTCCGCGATTCCTGGCTCGAGCCGCGTGACTACCGGGGCGGGCTGCACCACGGGACTGACATGATCGCCGCCGAGGGAACTCCACTGGTGGCCGCCGAGACGGGGTACGTCACCGGCATCGGGTACCACTGGGCCGGGGGCAACGGCCTCTACCTACGGGGCGACAGCGGCGATATCTACTACTACGCCCACATGCAGGGCTATTCACCCGGGATCTCCGCCGGCACCCGGGTCGGCGTGGGCCAGTACGTCGGCAACGTCGGGCACACCGGCGCGGCCAGCACGTCTCATCTCCACATCGGCTATCAGCCTGGCGGCGGGCCGATGGTCAACCCGTACCAGCTGATGGTCAAGCTCTGCCGCTAGCCGCTGTCACCCACCGGTGCTCAAGCTCGGTCGATAGCGGTTCGGGCGACATCAGGGTCGTCGGCGGCGAGCGCCTCCATCAGTAGAGCGATGCGCGCCGTGCAGGTCTCGTCGGCAGCAGGGGGCACCAATTCCACGATGCGTGCCGCCGCGGCGATGATCGCCTGCGCCGACGGCGCCTCCGGATGGGTATCGACCACCGGGCTGCCGTCGTCCCCACCTTCCACGACCATCGGATCGAGCGGTATGCGGGCGATCAACGGCACGCCGAGATCGTCGGCGAGAGCTTGTCCGCCTCCCGACCCGAACAGGTCGTAGTGCTTGCCGTCGGGAGTGGTGAATCCCGACATGTTCTCGATGACACCGACCACCGGCATGTATGAGCGCCGTGCCATGTCGGCGACGCGGGCGGCGACCTTCTGGGCGGCCTTCTGTGGCGTGGTGACCACCACCATCTCCGCCTGGGGGAGGAGCCGGGCGAGGGCCATCTGGATGTCCCCCGTCCCGGGGGGCATGTCCAGGACGAGGTAGTCCAGGGCCTGGTCCCAGGCGACATCCTGGAGGAACTGCTCGAGAGCCTTGCTGAGCATCAGGCCCCGCCACATGAGCGCGGTCTCCTCCGTCTCGACGAGCAGACCGGTGGAGACCAGCTGGATCCCGCCGGCGTCGATCGGCACGATCTTGCGATCCTCATTCGCCTCGAGCCGGGCGGCGACGCCCAGCATGCGCGGCACGGAGAACCCCCAGATGTCGGCGTCGAGCAGCCCGACCTTGAAACCGGCCGTGCGGAGGGCGACTGCGAGGTTGACCGCGACCGATGACTTACCCACGCCACCCTTGCCCGATCCGACGGCGATCACCCTGGTGAGGGCATTGACGGTGGTCGGCGCGGCGTTGTCTCTAGCCCTTCGCCGGGCCACCGCCATGAGGTCGGAGCGCTGCTCGGCGGTCATCGCCGCCACTTCTACCCGTGTCTCGTCGATCCCGGGGAGGGCTGTCACCTTGCGCTTCACGTCGGACTCGATCTGGTCGCGCATCGGGCAGGCGGCGATCGTCAGCGCGATGCGGACCGTGGCAACCCGGCCGGCGACCTCGATGGAGCGGACCATTCCCAACTCCACGATGTCGCCACCGAGTTCGGGGTCGACGACGCCGCGAAGCGCAGCCGAAATGTCCTCTTTGGTGGGCGTAGCGGTCACAGGAGGAAGGTAGCTGTGGCCGTGGTTCTACGGGGAACCCCCCTTGGCTAGGGGCCACCCCTCGGTATAGTGGCGCCTCCGTTCGATCAGGAGTCCCCCAATGCAGGCAATCTCGATCAACCCCCGCTCGGCGGGTCCCAAGGTTGGACTCACCGCCACCGCGGCCGCCAAGGTCGCCGAGCTGATCGCCAAAGAGGGCGACGACTCGCTGGCGTTGCGGCTCGGGGTTCGCCCCGGCGGGTGCTCGGGGTTCTCCTACGAGATGTACTTCGACTCCGAAGTCGGCGAAGGCGACATCGTGTCGGAGACCGGTGGGGTCCGCCTGGTGGTCGATGCCAAGAGCATCGAGTTGCTCTCCGGGGCCGAAGTCGATTACCGGGACGGTCTCCAGGGGGCCGGCTTCCACATCAACAACCCCAATGTCAGCCGCAGCTGCGGGTGCGGCAACTCGTTTTCCTGACGACCCGGGGCGGTCCGCGGACATCTGAACCCTTTCGCTTGGGTACCCTCTCCGCGAACGCGTTTCGAGGGAGCCCCCATGCCCAAGTCAGTCCCTGAAGTCACCGGCGCACCTCGACCGGTAGGTCCCTATTCGGTGGTGACCGAGGCGAACGGGTTCGTGTTCGTGTCGGGCCAGGTCGGTATCGATCCGGCGACCAATGAGAGTGTGGGCGACGACATCGTCGCCCAGGCGGCTCAAGTGATGGCGAACCTCGGGGCGATACTGCAGGAGCTCGGTCTCGACTACGACGACATCGTCAAGACGAGCATCTTCCTCGCAGACATCGGTGACTTTGCAATGGTGAACGACGTATACGGGCGGTACTTCGGCGAGCGGCCCCCGGCCCGCTCCACGTTCCAGGCGGCCGGTCTTCCCAAGGGCTTCCTCGTGGAGATCGAAGTCATCGCCGCCCGCTGAGAGGAGAGCCATGACGAGAGATGAGGTCTTTGCCGCGCTCGGTCTGAGCGCCACCAACCCGGGCGCCTTCGCCGGACGGTGGCTCGAGACGTCCGGGGGCACCCTGGAGGTGGAGAACCCGACGACGGCGACGACCATCGCCACGGTCGCCCAGGCCTCGGCGGATGACTACGAGCAGGTGATCTCCTCATCCCAGGACGTGTTCGACCGCTGGCGGATGCTGCCGGCCCCAAAGCGGGGAGAGTACGTCCGGCTCATCGGCAACGCCCTCCGGGAGCACAAGGAGGCCCTCGGCGCCCTGGTCGCCCTGGAAATGGGCAAGATCGTCGCCGAGGGCGAGGGCGAGGTCCAGGAGATGATCGACATCGCCGACTTCGCGGTGGGTCTCTCCCGGCAGCTCTACGGGCTGACGATGGCCTCGGAGCGCCCCCGCCACCGGATGTTCGAGCAGTGGCACCCCCTGGGCACCATCGGGGTGATTTCGGCGTTCAACTTCCCCGTGGCGGTCTGGTCGTGGAACGCCATGCTCGCCGCGGTGTGCGGCGATCCCGTTCTGTGGAAGCCGTCCTCCCAGACCCCGTTGAGCGCAATCGCGGTGACCCGGATCTGTCATCAGGTGATGGCGGGATCGGGGTTTGAGGGGGTATTCAACCTCGTGGTCGGCCGGGGCCGCGACGTCGGCGAGTTGCTGATCAACGACCGGCGGGTCCCCCTGGTGTCGGCGACCGGGTCATGCAACATGGGGGAGAAGGTCGGGACCGCGGTTGCCAAGCGCCTCGGACGATCGCTGCTCGAACTCGGCGGGAACAACGCGGTGGTCGTGCTCGACGACGCCGACCCCGGCCTGGTCACCCGGGCCGTGCTTTTCGGGGCGGTGGGCACCTCCGGCCAGCGCTGCACCACCGTCCGCAGGATGGTGGTCGAATCGGGGATCAAGGGGGATGTCCTCAAGCGGCTTGTCGACGCCTACGGCCAGGTTCGCATCGGCGACCCCCTCGATCGGGCGACCCTGATGGGCCCGCTGATCAATGCCGGGGCCGTCGATGAGATGCTCGCCGCGGTCGAGATCGCCAAGGAGCAGGGCGGCAAGGTGCTCACCGGAGGCAAGCGGGCGGACGTCGGGCTCGGGGGCCACTTCGTCGAGCCCACTATCATCGAGATCGACCGCGACGCTCCGATCGTCCAGGAGGAGACCTTCGCTCCGATCCTCTACGTGATCGAGGCTGGCGACCCCAAGGATGCCATTGCCGTGCAGAACGGCGTCCGCCAGGGCCTGTCATCGGCGATCTTCACCAACAGCCTGCGTGCTGCCGAGCTGTTCCTGTCCACCGAGGGCTCCGACTGTGGCATCGCCAACGTGAACATCGGCACCTCGGGCGCCGAGATCGGCGGCGCGTTCGGCGGGGAAAAGGAGACCGGCGGGGGGCGGGAGGCCGGGTCCGACTCCTGGAAGGCTTACATGCGGCGGCAGACCAACACGGTCAACTGGAGCACCGAGCTGCCGCTCGCCCAGGGGATCGAATTCGGGTGAGCGGTGTCCGGTAGCGAGCGGCCTCTGAGATCGGTCGGCCGGCACCGTGCGGGATGTCGCCCATGGTGAACGAGTCGAACCGCCTCGAAGCCCCTCTCGCCGATCCCTCCCGGCGTCGCTCGGTCCGCGAAGACCTGCGGCGCATCTGGAACCGCAGGGACTTCATGCTGTTCGCCGCGGGATCGGACCTGCGTACCCAGCAGATGGACACGGTCCTGGGCAACGTCTGGCACGTGCTCAACCCGTTGCTGCAGATCAGTGTCTACTTCATCGTCTTCGGTCTGATCCTCGGCACCGACCGGGGAGTGGGCAACTTCCTCCCGTTCCTGGCGATCGGCATCTTCGGGTTCGGGTACATGAGGAGGGTGATCCTGGGGGGAGCCAAGTCGCTGTACAAGAACCGCGGCCTGATCCACTCGATCTCCGCGCCCCGGGCGATCTTCCCGATCGCGGTGATGCTCACCGAGGCGGCAGCGTTTGGCTTCCCCTTCATGGTGATGCTCGTGGTGGCCGTGGTGACGGGAGAGTCCGTGTCGCTGCGCTGGCTGATCCTGCTCCCGGTCTTCGTCCTCCAGTCGATGTTCGCCGTGGGCATGGGATTCATCGCCGCCCGGATCACGTTCTACTTCCGCGACTTCGAGAACATCCTGGAGTTCCTGTTTCGGATGGCCTTCTACTTCTCCGGGGTCCTGTTCCTCGTCGACAAGTTCGTCAGGAACCCCACTGCGCGCCAGATCGTCGATCTCAATCCCCTTCTCGACTACATCTCCCTGTACCGGTGGGCGGTCATGGATATTCCCGTGGGGAGTCGACTCGTGCTGTCGGCGATCGGCTGGGCGATCGTGGCCCCGGTGGCCGGCTACCTGTGGTTCCAGCGACGGGAAAGGGACTACGGCCGTGAGTAGAAAGGGCCAGCGGGCGATAGAGGTCAAGAACGCCAGTGTGGTGTACCGGGTATATCACGACCACCGGCTGTCGCTCCGCGAGCGGCTGACCATCGGTCGACGAAGCCGCCGGTTCACCGCGGTCCACGCCGTGTCCGACGTCTCCTTCTCCGTGAAGACCGGCGAGGTGGTCGGTCTCATCGGGAGCAATGGATCGGGCAAGAGCACGCTCCTCAGCGCCATTGCCGGACTGCAGCCGCTGGCCTCGGGTTCGATCCGGGTGCGCGGCGATGCCACCCTTCTCGGAGTTGGTGCGGTCCTCGACGCCCAGCTGTCCGGGGCGCGCAACGTGATGCTCGGCTGTCTCGCCTTGGGGATGCCGCGTGACGAGGCCAACCGGCGGTTCGACGAGATCGTCGACTTCGCCGGGCTGCGCGAGGCCATCGATCGCCCGATGCGCACCTACTCCTCGGGGATGCGTTCCCGGCTGCATTTCTCCGTCGCCACGTCGGTGAATCCCGACATCCTGCTGATCGACGAGGTCCTCGCCGTGGGGGATCGCGACTTCCGCCGGCGCAGCCTGAAGCGGATCACCGAGCTGCAGAAGAACGCCAAGGTCGTAGTCCTGGTGACCCACGGCCTGCATCAGGTCAGGAAGGTGTGCAGCAGGGCGATCTGGCTGGAGCAGGGGCGGCTGATGGCCGACGGTCTGCCCGAGGACGTGCTCGACCAGTACGTGAACTTCACCGGGGGCGCCGACGAGGACCTCGACGCCGACGACTGACCTTCTCGCCCCGTTCAGAGACTTTCGAACGGGGACGGCTTGGGGAAGTAATCCTCGAGGAACGATTGCACCATACGGTCCACCCGGTCCTCGCGAGCCCCGGTCATCGAAGTCTCGTTGAGGCAGAAGACGTCCCGGTCGCGGGCCTCGGCGAGGGCCTCGAGTTGGGTGGGCGCCCACCGATCGGCGATGTTGAGGTAGAGGAACGACAGGGAGCCGACCACGGCTCTGGCGGTGGCGAAGGCGTAGTGCTGGCTCAGCGACGAAGCCAGGCTGAGGTCCGACGGGCTGCGGAACCGGGCAAGGGCGGTGGCGTCGAGCCGATCCCCGAATCGCTCCTCGATCTCCCGTATCACCGTGGCGACCTGGGGATACGGGGCGTGGGCGAGTTTGCGCGACGGCGCGTACCCGACGGCCTCGCTGAGCAGGTCCCGGCCGTTCTTGGCGGCGGCATCCACCGGGAGGTCCTCTGCCGTGGCGGCCCCCGGTGGGATCGGCGCGCTGGAGAGGGCGATGCGGGCGATTCCGTTTGGGGAGAAGAAGGTGGTGGCATCGAGGGGCCGGCCGAAGAAGAAGTCGTCGTTGAGGTAGAGGTAGTGCTCGCTCAGCGAGTCGATCCGGTGGAGACGGGCTTCGATGGCGTGGGAGTTGAAGGTCGGCAGTTCGGCGGCGGAGAGCAGATCGCGGTGGTCGATCACCGTCAATCGCGGGTGATCGGCCAGCCAGGGGGGACGATGCCCGGCGGTGACGAGGAAGACCCGGCGGAAGAAGTCGGCATTCCACCACAGCGATCGCATCGAATAGCGAAGTTCGTTGCGATTGGCATATCGGGATCGGTTGGCCGCCTCGGCGCTCAACCGGCCGGCCGCAACGAGAGCGACGTCGTAGGAACGTTGCCACTCAGGGTCGGAGCCATCCACCCACGTGTAGACGATGTCGACGTCGAAGGGAACCCTGGTCGATTCGATGTCGAGGCGGAATACGGAGTGAGTGGGCTGCGGCCGTCCCCGAATCACCACCCGCTCGGTCGGCGCCGGATCGGGATCGAAGGACGCGATGCCGAACCTCCCGTCGGGCACGACGCGGCCGATCGGCTCCGACCGCCAGAACTCGATCTCGACGCCCAGTTCCGGGCCGACAATATGTCCCCCGCCTATGTGATGGTTCGCCCAGGCGATGATTCGGGGTGAGGTCGCTATTGATCTTCCCCGTCGATCCCCTTCCCGTCCCACCATGCCCGGCTCGATGTGCAGCGGGGAATCCGCCAGTGCCTTCATGGCGGCCGACCGGTGCTCCTCGAACACCCCGATGCGGTGGTGTACGGGTCCCGGGGGGTCGGTGACGAACCACGTGACGCCGTTCCCATCGAAGAGGGAGGCGACGACATCGAGATGACCGGCGGCGATCTCGGCCGCCGAATCGGCGACCGCCGGTGGAGCGATGCCCCATCCACCGGGCACCCGGGCCACGGCTTCCCCGGCGGCGGCGGCGCGCGCCGCCCTACGCCGCGCCGGGGATAGAGCGGCCATCCCGGCCACCATCCGCCGCCACCCATGGCGGAGGCGGGTGCGGAGATGATGGGTGACGTGCGAAGGCAGGCGTCGCTGCTTGCCGACGCGGCGCGCCAGTCGGCCCAGGGCGGGGAGGGTGCTCGTCCGGAATCGCTGCGTACCCATGCGGGCCGAGCCTACCGACGGCTAGGACGCCGACGTCAGTTCCCGGTACTCGTCGCCGTAGCGGGCGGTGAGATCGGCACGGTGGCCGTCGGAGAACAGGACCGGCCGCGGGTACTTGGCGTTGGAGAAATGCTTCTGCAGGAAGGCCCGCATCCGCTTCTTCTCGTCCGGGGTGCGCAGGTGGGGGTTGGCGGCGAGGGCGATGCGGAGCCCCTTGTCGGAGATGCTGAGGTTGCGCCGCGCCGAGTAGTTGGGCTGCACCTTGATCGCCGGGTCGACCCGGCGGAAGAAGCCGCTGAGGAAGGGGTCCTGCCCGGCGCGTATCTCCTCGAAGTCTCCAATCGCCACCCGCGCGGGCCCCATCGAATCACGCAGCATCTCCACCACCGGCCGCCAGGACACCCGGTCGAAATCGACCCGGTCGAGCCACTGGTCGAAGGTCAACGAGCCACCCTGCTGCACCAGCTGGAGGTAGTACGACTCGAGGAAGGCAGCCTGCGGGCGCAGATATATGATCACCCTGGCGTCTCGATCGCGCAGGATGGCCGCAAGCGCGGCGACCCGGGTCGCAGCTTCCGGGTAGAGATGCTCTCCCGAGGGGAGGTGGGGGCGTCCCAGCGTGTTCTCGTGGGAGGCGATCACGTAGTGCGCCCCGTCTTCGGCGCATTCCTCGTCGAGCCGGGCCGAGAACAGCCGCGGCGTGTCGATCAGTGCCTTACCCCATCCGATGAGGGTGTTGGTGTCGCCGCGGCTGATGACGCGCACCCCGAAGGGCTCGAGCTGATCGGGTTTGTCCCGCATGTACTTCTGGATCAGCGAGGTTCCGGTCTTGTGCGCGCCGACATGCACGGCGATCTTGACGGACACGTGACTCCTCGTCGTGGGGTCCCTGGGAGCGGATGATAGAGGCGCCCACCGAACCGCAGTCCCGCGCAAGGCGGTGAGGAGACCGGGCGGATCCCCGGCGACGCTTGTGACCGTTTCGATCGGGGCGGACCGCCATCGGAACGGGCAATCGGGCCGAGTCTTCTAGCCTCTGGGGGTGACCCGGAACCAATCCCGGCCCGTCCCCGACGCCGTGCTCCTGTGCGCCGGCAGAGGTAATCGGCTCGGGGACCTCACCGAGACGATCCCGAAGACCCTGCTCGAGACCGGCGAGGGCACGACGATTCTCGACCGCGCCCTCGGTGCACTGGCGAGCATCGACATCGCCCGGGCCACGCTGGTGGTGGGTCATGCCGCCGAAGTCGTCGCCGGGCGGGTGGCGGCGATGGAGCGGCGGCACGGCCTGACGCTGACCCTTGTCGACAACCCGCATCACGCCTCTCGCAACAACGCCTACTCACTGGCGCTGGGATTGGCCGGACTCGACCGAGACGTTCTCGTGGTCAACGGCGACACGCTGTTCGAGGTGGCGGGGCCGGAACGACTTGCCGCGGCGCCGCCCGCCCCGGTGACGTTGGCGGTCGACCGAGTGAAGACACTCGGGGCCGAGGAGATGAAGGTGCTGTTCGACCCCAGCGGCTCGCTGGTGTCGATTTCCAAGGCGCTCGACACTTCCACGGCCGACGGGGAGTACATCGGGTTGTCCCTGATCTCCAGGGGAGCGATCGGTGACGTCGTTGCCGCCCTTGAAGGGGTGTGGACCCGCGACCCGGCCCTGTACTACGAGGACGGCTTCGGCGATCTCGCCGCCGCCGGGATGCGGATCGCCATGGTCGATGTCGGTGATCTGCCGTGGATCGAGGTCGATACCCCCGAGGATCTGGAGCGAGCCAGGATGATGTCGTGGCGCTCGTAGCGCGGACTCTCAGTGGACCTCTGATCGTGGAGGTGCGGGCGCGGGCCATCGAGTCCCTGGGGGATCTGCTCACCGATCGTCGCATCGTCACCACCGGCCGGGTGGCGATTGCGGTGGGCTCGGGGGTCGCCGATGGAGTGCGGGGGGCGGTGGAAAGCGCGGTTCCGGGGGCACCGGTTTCGGAAGTGGACGGCGGGAGCCTCGCCGCCGCCCGCACCCTTGCCGATGGTCTGCGGGGGAGCCGGCCAGACGTGCTCGTCGGCATCGGTGGCGGCGGATCCCTCGATGTCGCCAAGTGGGCGGCGACCGCGATCGGCGTTCCCTTCGTCTCGGTGGCCACCACCCTCACCCACGACGGCCTCGCCTCACCGGTGGCGGTGCTCGAGGAGGACGGGTACAAGGGGTCCTACGGTGTGCAGCCGCCGATCGCCGTCGTGGTCGACCTCGACCTGGTGCGGGCGGCGCCGGCGAATCACACCCGCTCGGGGATCGGTGAGGCGGTGTCAAATCTCTCCGCGGTCGCCGACTGGGTGCTCGCCCGCCGGCATGTCGCCGAGGCCTACGACGGCCTGGCGGCGGCGATGGCTACCACGGCGGCATTGGCGGTACTCAATGAGGGGCGGGAAACGACGGACGACGCCTTCCTGGAGACCCTCGCCGGCGCGCTCGTGGTCAGCGGTCTGGCGATGACCGCCGCCGGCACCAGCCGCCCCTGCAGCGGCGCCTGCCACGAGATCAGCCACGCCATCGATCGGTTGTTCCCGCGGACGGCACTGCATGGGGAGCAGGTGGCGGTGGGGGCGCTGTTCGCCTCCTTCGTCCGTGGAGACCGCAGAACCGCCGAAATCGATACCTGCTTCCGGGTTCACGGAGTGCCCCGACTTCCCGGGGACCTCGGCCTGGATGCCGCCGGATTCACCGCGGCAGTGGTCGCCGCGCCGGGAACCCGTCCGGGGCGGTACACCATCCTCGAGCATCTCGATATGGACGCGCCGACGATACGGGAGCGGGTGGATGCCTTCATCGAAGCCTTCGATCGCTGAGCTGCGGGCGGTGTGTCAGCCGGCCTCTGTGATCGGCAGACGCAGCGACGAGCACTGGGCGGGGCGTCTCTATATGCGAGGCGTGTCCATCTACTTGACTCGGCTATTCCTCGGTTGGGGACTGAGCGCCGACGGCGTGACGGTGCTGATGCTCCTGGTCGGCCTGGGCGGAACCGCCGCACTCTTCGTCGGCGGGGTGTGGCCGGCGGTGGTGGCCTTCTTTGGGGTGCAGGTGTATCTGCTCCTCGATTGTGTCGACGGTGAGGTGGCGAGATGGCGCCACACCGAGAGCGCCCGGGGGGTGTATCTCGATCGGATCTCCCACTACCTGGTCGAGGGTCTTCTGCTGGTGGGGTTGGGCTGGCGTGCCGGAGTCGGCTCGCATGCCGCCTGGCTCGGCCTCGGGCTGGGTGCGGCACTGGCGGTGATCTTCGGCAGGATCGAGACCGACCTGGTCGACGCCGCCCGGGCCAAGGCAGGCCTGGTGGCCATCGGCGACGCCGGGGCGCGGGTTCGGCCCCCGGCACTGCGGCTCGCCCGCCGGATCTTCGATTTCGTACCGATCCACCGGGTCACCGGGGCGGTCGAGGCGTCCACGCTGATCGTGGCAGCGGCCGTGGTCGATGCGGTTCGGAGCGACCTGACCACCAGCCGCCTGCTCCTAGGGGTGATGGCGGCGATCGCCACTCTGGTGGCCGTGGGGCATCTGGTGTCGGTGCTGGTCTCGGATCGGTTGCGATGACCGCGGCGGTGGTGATCGTCACCATGGGCGATCGCCCCGAGGAATTGGCTCGGGCGATTCGCTCGGTGCGCCACCAGGCGACGCCGGTCGAGCTGGTGGTGGTCGGAAATGGGTGCCATCCGGTGATCGCCGATCCGCAGGCCGAGGTCGTCTCGATCGAGACCAATCTGGGGGTGGCTGCCGGGCGCAATCGGGGTTGGGCGGTGACACAAGGCCCAGTGGTGTTCTTCCTCGACGATGACGCCCGCTATGCCTCCCCGGACGTGGTGGCCGAGGTGGTGCGACGGTTCGACGCAGACCCCCGTCTGGCAGTGGTCTCGCTGCGCATTGTCGACGAGGACGGCAGGGTGATCCGCAAGCACATCCCGATGCTCGCCAAGAGCGATGCTCGCCGGGTGGTGGATGTCACCACCTTCCTCGGGGGAGCCTGCGCCATCCGCCGATCCGTTCTCGAGGAGACCGGGGGTTTCCCCGAGGACTTCTTCTACGCACTCGAGGAGACCGATGTCTCCTGGCGGGTGCTCGATCGGGGCGGGCGCATCTCCTACGCCGGGGACCTCGATGTGATCCATCCCAGCGTGCCGATGCACCTCCGCGAGGGCGCCCTGCGCCACACCGCCCGCAACCGGGTCGTGCTCGCCCGTCGCCACCTCCCCTGGGTGCTGGTGCCCTTCTATCTCCTCGTCAGGGGTGTGCTCTCCCTGGGGAACGTGCGGGGATGGGCCGACCTGAAGGCCCTGGCTGGGGGGTACCGGGCGGGGTTCGCCGCCGGGGCGGGGATTCGTCGTCCGATGAGTTGGGCGACTGTGTGGCGGATGACCAGATTGGGGCGGCCGCCAATCGTCTGAAGGTCACCGACCCCCGACAAGCGCGGCGAAGATGGCGATGCCGGCGATGAGGAGCACGATCGCCACCACCAGCGCGATCTGCGCGCTCCGGGCACTCTGGGCGACCTGTCGCGGCACCACCCGGACCGTCCGCGGCCGGGGAGGGCGGGGTTGTGGGGGGACAAGTGGCGGGGGTGGTGAAACGGGCTCGGCGGGCGTCATGGGGACACCGCCTTCGA
>Ga0154791_114_pt5 | contig 12292 bp, 9 predicted proteins | sample Rifle2008BG16ft_FD_105799 | JGI IMG/M metagenome (GOLD analysis project Ga0154791, IMG submission 105799) | Actinobacteria bacterium RBG_16_68_21
CACCCGCTACCGGCTACCCGCTACCCGCCAGATCACCCCGCCTCCTCTTGCGGAAAGCCGGCGGTGCGGTCTTACGGGCGACGGGCGACGGGCGACGGGAAACGGGAAACGGGAAACGGGAAACGGGAGACGGGAGACGGGAGACGGGAACCGGGAAACGGGAAACGGGAGACGGGAGACGGGAGACTACTCCGCCTGCTTCAACGCGCAGATCCGCGGCAGCGTCCGATATCGCTCGGCGAAGTCCAGGCCGTAGCCGACCACCCAGACGTCGGGGATGTCGAACCCCAGGTAGTCGATCGCCACGTCGACCTGACTCCGATCCGGCTTGCGCAGCAGCGTGCAGGTCTTGAGGGACGCCGGGAGCCGGGCGTTGAGCAGCCGGACCAGGTACGACAGGGTGTGGCCGGTGTCGACGATGTCCTCGACGACGAGGACGTGACGCCCGCCGATATCGTGGCGCACGTCGAGGATGAGCCGGACCGCTCCGGGATCCTCGCTCACCCGATCGCCGTATGAGGAGACGGAGATGAACTCGACCCGGTGCGGGGTGTGCAACCGGCGGGCGAGATCGGCGAGGAACATGAAGGATCCCTTGAGCACTCCGATGAGCACCAGCTCACCCTTGTCGGCGTAGTCGCGGTCGATCTCGGCAGCGAGCTCGGCGACCCGTTCGGCGATCAACTCCTCGGAGATCAGCGTGGTGAGGGTTTCGGGCATCACCGCGAGGGTACCGGTTACCCGGTGTCCGGCATCCGGAGGCGGAGATCACGCGACCGCGAAGATCTCCCAGGGATCCGGCACGCCCTTGAGTTCGTGCACACCCCGCGAGGTGAAGACGAGGCCGGACCCGGCTACCAGGTCCCGAACTGTGCGCGACGCGAACACCTCACCGGGTCCGGCCAACGCCGCAACCCGGGCTCCGATGTGGACCGCCAGGCCGGCGATGTCGCCGCCTCCGAGGACCTCCACTTCGCCGGTGTGCACGCCACAGCGCACATCGATGTCGAGCGCTCTCACCGCGTGAGCGATGGCGTGCGCACACCGAATCGCTCGGGCGGGACCGTCGAACGTGGCCAGAAACCCATCGCCGGTGGTGTGCACCTCGGTTCCCCTCCACCTGGTGAGCTCGATCCGGACCGCGGCATCGTGCCGGGCGAGCAGGTCGCGCCACGCTCGATCGCCCAGGGCAGCGGCGCGGCGGGTCGAGTCGACGATGTCGGTGAACAACACGGTGGTGAGCATCCGGTGGATCGAGGGTCCGGGCCGCTGGCCGGTGACGAACTCTTCGATCTCGTCGATGATTGCGTCGGTGTCCCCGGCCCAGAAGAAGTGGTCTGCGCCCGGCAGCTCCACCAACTTGGAACCCAGGATCTTCGAGGCGATGTACCGACCCTCTTCGACCTTCACGTCGGCATCATCGATGCGATACAGGAGGAGAGTCGGGGCGGTGATCGCGCTGAGAATGCCGGTGACGTCGATCTCCGAATTCATCCGCAGCAGCCCGGCAGCGGCGCGAGGACTCGCCGAGAGACGGAGGTACCGGAGCAGCCATTTCCGAAATGCCTCGTCACCGGCGCGACTCGGAGCCAGGGTCTCGACCATTTCGTCGGAGACGCCCCATGTGGCCTCGACGTCGGCAACGGCGGCGAGGCGGTGCTCCCGGGTGGTTGCCCAGGGGTAATCCTCACTCCACATACGTTTCGCGAAGCTGCCCATGAGAACGAGGGCATCGACTCGGGCGGGATATGTGGCGGTGAACAGCATCGACATGCTGCCGCCCTCTGAGTGACCCATGACCACGGCGCTCTGCGAACCGACCGAGTCCATCACCGCCCTCAAGTCGTCCATGCGCACCTCGAGCGTCGGGAGATCGGCGACGGAGACAGCATCGGAGAGCCCGCTGCCGCGTTTGTCGAAGACGATCAGTCGGGAGAACGAGGCCAGGCGCTCGAGGCACCGAGCCAGCGCCGGGTCCTCCCACATCACATCGAGGTTGGATACCCATCCCGGGACATAGACGAGGTCCCGAGGACCGTCGCCGACGACCTGGTAGGCGATGTTCACGTCACCGCTGCGGGCATACCTCGTTTCGGGCACCCGGCGAGTCTACGAAGCGCCGCCCCGGCGGGGTCTGGCCGACGGAAGAGTGACCGAGCGCCTACATCCGCCAACAGCAGCAGGCAAGGGGCTGCCCACCCTCCCCTTCGACGTTCGGCCGCCCAGGCCTGTCGAATATCCAATGTCGAAAGTCGAAGGTCCCGCACAAGGTGGCATCGATGTGGACCAGACCTACTTGCCACTTCTCCGCCTGTCTGCGAAAGTGCCTCTCCGCAGGATCTGACGGACTGCACAGGAGGCCCGCGATGATGAGGAACCCGACCACCGCCCGTTGACCAGGCGCGTTCGGAAACTCTGACACGCGGCCCACCGGTCGGCGGGCGCCACTTCGAGACCCCCTTCTCTCGGCGCGCCTGCGCCCGTTCGACCCAGGAGCCTCATGATCCCGGTCCGCGCCTATTGGCGCCTCCTCAATCGATATCTGCGCCCGCTGCGAGCACGGGTGATCGTGCTCGCCGTGTTGCTGTTCACCGGGATCGCCTTCCAGGTGCTCAACCCCCAGTTGATCCGCCGGTTCATCGACCGCGCCCAGCAGGGCGCCGAACTGGGCGAACTGCTCACTCTCGCCGTCTGGTTCATGGTGCTCGCCGTGGGCTATCAGCTGCTCAACGTCACCGCCACCTACTTCGCCGAACAGGTGGGCTGGACCGCCACCAACGAGATGCGGGCCCGCCTCGCCGAACACCTGCTCGACCTCGACATGTCGTTCCACAAGACGAAGACGCCGGGAGAGCTCATCGAGCGGATCGACGGCGACGTGACCACGCTCTCCAACTTCTTTTCGGCGTTCGTGATCCACATCATCGGCAACGGTCTGCTGGTGCTGTCGATCGTCGCCCTGATGTGGCGGGAGCACTGGATCATCGGCCTGGCGATGACCGGGTTCGCCTCGCTGGCGATGTACGGGATGATCCGGCTGCAGGCCATCGCCATCCCCTGGTGGCGGGAGGTGCGCGCCAAGCGGGCGTCGTTCTTCGGCTTCCTCGGCGAGCAGCTGGGTGGGACCGAGGACATCAAGGCCAACGGGGCAGTCCCCTACATGATGCATCGCTTCACCCTGCTCCACCGCGAGTGGCTGCCGCTCGAGGTGCGGGGCCGCTTCGGCTTCTCCCTGCTGTGGGCCACGTCGATCGCGGTGTACGTGTTCGGGCTCGGCCTGGTGTTCGGGCTCGGCTCCGTGTTGCTCCACGACGGCGCGGTCACCATCGGGTCGGTCTACCTGGTCTTCTACTACACGGACATGATCCGTCACCCGATCGACCAGATCCGCACCCAGATGGAGGACCTGCAGAAGGCCGGGGCCGGGATCGCCCGGGTCCAGGAGTTGTTCAACGCCACCACGCAGTTGCCGGAGACCGGGGAGGCCTTCCTTCCCTCGGGACCCCTGGCGGTGGACTTCGACCGGGTCGACTTCTCCTACCGCGACGAGCAGTCCGATGGGGAGATCGTCCTCGAGAACCTCACTCTCCACATCACCGAGGGCAGGGTGCTCGGCGTGCTCGGCCGCACCGGCTCGGGCAAGTCGACGATGGCCCGCCTGCTCACCCGTCTTTACGACCCCGTGGACGGGACCCTGCATATCGGCGGCATCGACCTGCGTGACGTCGACCGGGCAGACCGGCGCGCCCGCATCGGCATGGTCACTCAGGAGGTCCAGCTGTTCCGGGCGACCGTGCGGGAGAACGTGACCTTCTTCGACGACACCGTTCCCGAGGATCGGATCTGGTCGGTGCTCTTCGAATTGGGCATGGGTGACTGGGTCTCGTCGCTCCCCCTCGGTCTCGACGCCATGCTGGAGTCCGGCTCCGGGGGCCTCTCCGCCGGCCAGGCGCAGCTGCTGGCCTTCGCCCGCATCTTCCTCAAGGACCCCGGCCTGGTGATCCTCGATGAGGCGTCGTCGCGCCTTGACCCTGCAACCGAGATGCTCATCGAGCGTGCCGTCAGCCGGTTGCTCGCCGATCGGACCGGGGTGATCATTGCCCACCGCCTGGCCACCGTGGAGCGCGCCGACGACGTCCTCATCCTGGAACGGGGTCGGATCGTCGAGTTCGGGCCCCGGGAGTTGCTCGCCGCCGACCCGGCGTCCCGATTCTCCGCGCTGTTGCGCACCGGAATGGAGGAGTTGCTGGCATGACCTTGCCGCGTGTACGCACCGCCCGCCTGGGATGGGGCCTGATCCGCTTCCGCAAGGGGCGGTACGCGATCAACGCGCTCATCTGGGCGTCGATGTGGCTCATGCCGGTCATCCCGGCGGTCATCACCCGTACCTTCTTCGACGCCGCCACCGGAGACCGCACCGACGCCCCGACGGTCCCGATGCTGATCGCGCTCGTCGTCGCCTACGCCATCGGGCGGATCAGCGTGATGATCTTCGGGATGTGGAACGACGCCCATCTGATGTTCCGCATCTCCACCCTCCTCCGCCGCAACATGCTGGAGAGGATCTTCGACCTTCCCGGCGCCCAGGCGATGAAGGAGTCGCCCGGTGATGCCATCAGCCGGTTCCGCGACGACGTCGACGAGAACGTCGAGTCGTTCGCGTGGACGGTCGACATGCTCGGGATCGTGCTGTTCTCCACGGTGGCGGTGTGGATGCTGGTGTCGATCAACGCGCTGTTCACCCTGGCCGTGTTCGGGCCGACCGTGGTCGTCGTGTGGATCGCTGCCGTCTCCCGCCAGCGGATCAAGCGCTACCGCGAGGCGGCGCGTGAGGCGACCGGGAAGATAACCGAGGCCCTCGGGGAGACCTTCGGATCGGTACAGGCCGTGAAGGTCGCCGGAACCGAGCGGTCGATGGTCGCCCACTTCCGCCGCCTCAACGACCACCGCCGGACCGTGGCCGTGAAGGACAAGGTGCTCACCTCGGCCCTCGAGTCGCTGTTCTGGAACACGATCAGCATCGGGACCGGGATCATCCTGATCATCGCCGCCTCGGCGATGCGTGCGGGCACTTTCACGGTCGGCGACTTCGCCCTCTTCGTCTATTTCCTCGGCTTCGTCACCGACGCCGTGTTCTTCCTCGGCCTCTTCATAGCCCGTTACCAGCAGGCCTCGGTGTCGTTTGCCCGGATGGTCACCCTGATGGGTGACGTGGACCCGACGGAGCTGGTTCGCCATCGCGATCTGCATCTCACCGGAGAGCTGCCCGAGCCCGACGTCGTGCCCCCGCACCTGGCTCCCCTCGAGATGCTGTCGGTGCGCGGGCTCACGTTCCACTACCCGGGGAGTTCCGACGGGATCGACGACGTCACCTTCGACGTCCCGGCCGGCTCGTTCACGGTGATCACCGGACGGGTCGGATCGGGGAAGACGACCCTGCTCCGGGCGATCCTCGGCCTCGTCGGGTCGGAGGTGGGGACCGTGTCGTGGAACGGCGAGGTGGTCGACGACCCGGCCACGTTCTTCATTCCACCCCGCTCGGCCTACACCCCCCAGGTTCCCAAGCTGTTCTCGATGAGCCTTCTCGAGAACCTGCTCATGGGCCGCCACGATCCGGGGGATCATGTCGCCGAGGCGGTGGCCGCCGCGGTGATGACCCCCGACGTGGCCGAGATGCCCCAGGGCCTCGACACCATGGTCGGCCCGATGGGGGTGCGCCTCTCCGGAGGGCAGATCCAGCGTTCGGCGACGGCGCGGATGTTCGTCCGCCGGCCCGACCTGCTGGTGTTCGACGACGTGTCGAGCGCCCTCGACGTGGAAACCGAGCGCATCCTCTGGGAGCGGCTGTTCCGCGACCGATCCGAAGTCACCAGCCTGGTGGTGTCTCACCGCCACCCCGCCCTGCAACGCGCCGATCAGATCGTGGTGATGGCGGAAGGTCGGGTGGCGGCGGTGGGCCGCCTCGACGACCTGATGAAGACCAGCCCGGAGTTCCGGGCGTTGTGGGAGGGGAACGGCGACGGCTGAGGCCTCGCTACGCTCGGCCGCTACCGGCTACCGGCTACCGGCAAGAGCGGGCAGCCGGCAGCGGGCTGCAGGTGCGACGCGGTAGCGTCCCCTCATGCCCACCCTCCTCGTCAAGAACGCCACGGTGCTGGTCACCATGGACGACGGGCGCCGCGAGATCCCCGGTGGCGGGCTCTTCGCCCGTGACGGGGTCATCGAGCAGGTCGGCCCCACCGGCGAGCTTCCCGCCACCGCCGACGAGGTGGTCGACGCCAGTGGCCGTCTCGTCCTCCCCGGCCTGGTCAACACCCACCACCACCTCTACCAGAGCCTCACCCGGGCGGTCCCCGGCGCCCAGGACGCCGCGCTCTTCGATTGGCTGCGCGCCCTCTACCCGATCTGGGCGCGTCTCGATCCCGACTCGGTGCGGGTGGCCACCACCCTCGGGCTACTCGAACTGGCCCGGTCGGGATGCACCACCGCCTTCGATCATCACTACGTCTGGCCGAACGGCTCCCGGGTGGACGACCAGATCGAGGCGGCCCGCTCGGTGGGGATCCGCTTCCACGCCTCCCGGGGATCGATGAGCCTCTCCGAGAAGGACGGGGGCCTTCCCCCCGATTCGGTCGTGGAGACCGCGGAGGCGATCCTCACCGACAGCGCGCGGGTGATCGACGCCTTTCACGATCCGGCGCCGGGGGCAACGACCCGGATCGTGCTCGCCCCCTGTTCACCGTTCAGCGTCACCGCCCCCCTGATGCGGGAGTCGGCGGCGCTCGCCCGGGAGCGCGGCGTCCGCCTGCACACCCACCTCGCCGAGACCAAGGACGAGGAGGAGTTCACGCTCGAGCAATTCGGCAGGCGCCCGGTGGATTACGCGGCGAGTCTCGACTGGATGGGCAGCGACGTGTGGTTCGCCCACGGCGTGTTCGTGAGCCCCGCCGAGATCTCCCGGATGGCGTCGGCCGGCACCGGAGTCGCCCACTGTCCCACCTCCAACATGCGGCTCGCCTCGGGGATCGCCCCGGTCGGGGCGTACCTGGCGGCCGGCGTCCCCGTCGGCCTCGGCGTCGATGGATCTGCCAGCAACGACTCTGGGAACTTCCTCGCCGAGGCGCGCCAGGCACTGCTCCTCAACCGACTGGCGGTTGCTCCCGGGATCGGGGAGGGAGCACAGATGTCGGTGCGCGGCGCCCTCGAACTGGCGACCCTCGGCGGAGCGGCGGTGCTGGGACGCGATGACATCGGCGCTCTGGAAACCGGTCGGATGGCCGACTTCTTCACGCTCGACCTGGGGCGCATCGAGTACTCGGGAGCCCTCCACGATCCGGTGGCGGCGGTCTTGCTGTGCTCCCCCACCCCGGCGGAGGAGGTGTACGTCGGCGGCCGCCTGGTGATCAAGGATGGCCGCCACGTCACCATTGACGAGCCATCGTTGATCGCGGAGCACAACCGGGTGGCGGCCAGACTGCGGCGGTAGGAGTCGTCGCCCGTCACCCGTCGTCGGCAAGAAGCGCTTGGCCGGGTCTGCCCATACCCTCTTCAGCCGCTGCCCGCCACCCGCTGCCCGCAACAGCAGCCGCCCACCAGGTTTCGCTCATTGCCCATCACCCGGCGTCTGCCGAATTGCCAATCGCCAATCGCTCCCCGGCACCGCAAGGCTCACTCCGTCCCGTAACCTGCTCGGCACAGTCATGGAAACCCTCCTCCCTCGCCACCTCGATGAGGCGCTCGCCGCCACCGCCGCCCATCCCGAGGCGACGATCCTCGCCGGGGGCACCGACCTCATGGTGGCGGTCGCCTATCAGGCGCTGCGGCCTGCGGTGGTCATCGGTATCCGGCGGGTGCCGGAGCTTCAGGAGTGGGACGGCCGGTTCATCGGCGCCGGTGTCACCTACTCCCGGCTGGAACGGGGCCCTTTCGCCGCACTCGCCCAGGCCGCCCGCACGGTGGGATCGCCGCAGATCCGCAGCGCCGGCACCATCGGCGGCAACCTCGGCACCGCCAGCCCGGCCGGTGATTCCCTCCCCTTCCTGGCGGCGCTCGACGCCGAGGTGCTGCTGCGCTCCCAGGCGGCTGAGCGCGCCCTGCGGTGGGACGAGTTCATCACCGGCCCCAAACGCACCGCCCTGCAGCCAGGTGAGCTGATCGTCGGAGCCAGGCTCCCCGAGGCGATCCCCGATCGTCAAGCCTTCGCCAAGATCGGCACCCGCACTGCGATGGTGATCGCCATCGTGTCGTGCTGCGTCCTCCGCTGGGATGACGGCACAACCCGGGTGGCTCTCGGTTCGGTGGGGCCCACAACGGTGCGCCCCCGGGCCGCCGAGACGATGATTTCGACGGAGCGCAGGCCATCGTCGGCGGCGCTCGACGAGTTCGCCCGTCTCGTCTCCGCCGAGGTGTCTCCGATCAACGACCATCGCTCCACGGCCGCCTACCGCCGTCACGCTTCCGGCGTCCTCGCCCGCCGCCTGCTCGAGAGGGTGCTGTGATGATCCGCCTCACCATCAACGGCGTCCCCCACGTCGTCGACCCCATGGGACCGGAGAGCCTGCTCACCACACTGCGGGACCGCCTCGGCCTGTTCGGTTCGAAGAACGCCTGCGAGCAGGGCGAGTGTGGATCCTGCTCGGTGCTCCTCGACGGCCGGCTCGTGTGCTCTTGCCTGGTCATGGCAGTCGACGCCGACGGCGCGGCAGTGACCACCGTCGAGGGCATCGCCGACGGCGAGACACTCCACCGGGTCCAGGAGGCGATGGTGAATGCCGGAGGAGTGCAGTGCGGGTTCTGCACCCCGGGAATCGTCGTCGCCGCGTCTCACCTGCTCGCCACCACCCCTTCCCCCACGGAGACCGATATCCGGGAGGCGCTGGCAGGCAACATCTGCCGCTGTACCGGCTACGGCGCCATCGTCCGGGCGCTGGAGCCCCTGGCGGCCGAGTCATGACGATCACCAAGACTCCCACCGTCGTCGCCGGGGGCGTGGGAACGTCGCCGATCCGCCCCGACGGCATCCCCAAGGTTCGCGGTGAGTTCGCCTATTCGTCGGACCTCGAAGTGGACGGAATGCTCTGGGGGTCCACGGTGCGCAGCCCCCACGCCCGGGCGCGCATCGTCTCCATCGACGTCGCCCCGGCACTGGCGATCCGGGGAGTGGCGGCGGCCCTCACCATCGCGGACGTGGGGGGTCGCGGGCTGTTCGGCCTGATCGAGCCCGATCAACCGGTGCTCGCCGACGGCGAGGTCCGGTTCTGGGGCGAACCGGTGGCGGTGGTCGCCGCCGACGACCGGGAAACTGCCCGCATCGCCGCGACGGCGGTCGTCGTCCACTACGAACCGCTCGACCCGCTCACCGACCCCGAGCGGGCCGAGGAGTTGGGAGAGACCTTCCGGGTGCTCGATATCACCCGCGGCGATCCCGACGCCCGCGGCGAAGTGGTGGTCGAGGGCTACTACGAGGTGGGGATGCAGGATCAGGCGCAGCTCGGCACCGAGTCGGGCCTGGCCATCCCCGACGGCAGCGGAGGCGTCGATCTCCACGTGTCCACCCAGTGGCTCCACGTCGATCACGAGCAGGTGGTGGCTTCTCTGGGATTGCCTCCCGAGCAGCTGCGGCTTCATCTGGCCGGGATCGGCGGGGCGTTCGGCGCCCGGGAGGACATCAGCCTGCAGATCCACCTGTGTCTGCTCGCGCTGCGCACCGGGCGTCCCGTGAAGATGGTCTACGACCGGGCCGAGTCGTTCGTCGGCCACGTCCACCGCCACCCGGCGCGCATGTGGTTCCGTCACGAGGCCGACCGCGACGGGATCCTCCGCCGTGTCGAGGCGCGCATCCTGCTCGACGGCGGAGCCTTCGCCTCGACCAGCCCGGCGGTGCTGGCCAACGCCGCCTACTTCGCCGTCGGCCCCTATGCCTCCGAGTCGGTCACGGTCCACGCCGCGGCGGCCCGCACCAACAATCCCCCGTGCGGAGCGATGCGGGGCTTCGGCGCGGTGCAGTCCTGCTTCGGCTACGAGGCGCAGATGGATCGCCTCGCCGCCGCCCTCGGGATCGACCCGGTCGAGTTGCGGCTGCGCAACGCCCTCGACCGCGAGGACCGTATCGCCACCACCGGCCAGGTCATCGTCGGCAGCCTGCCGACCCGTCGGGTGATCGAGGCGCTGCGCGCCCTCCCCCTGCCCGACGAGGCCCCCGGCGACGATCCCCGCCGGCTTCCCGGAGGGACCGGGCTCACCACATCGCGTGCGGCGGTGATGCGGGGGGTCGGATTCGCGGTGGGCATCAAGAACCTGGCGTTCTCCGAGGCGTTCGACGATTTCACCGAGGTCCGCGCCGAGTTGACCGCCGACGGGATCCGCATCCACACGGCCGCTGCCGAAGTGGGCCAGGGCCTGGTCACGGTGATCCAGCAGATCGCCCGCACCGCCACCGGGATCTCCAACGTAGAGGTGGTGTGGGATCACACCGGCGAGATCGGGTCGGCCGGTTCGACGTCGGCATCGCGCCAGACCCAGATGACCGGCGGCGCCACTCTGCGGGCATGTGAGGCGGTCGCCGCGGTGGCACTCGCCCGCGCCGACGCCGAGTCCCTCGACGACGAGGGCGCCTGGCGCGACGACCAATTGGTGATGACCCTGGCCGATCTGGTCGCCGCCGGACCGATCGAACATCTCGAGCGGTTCCGCCATCCCCCCACCACTCCGCCCGACGAGCACGGCAATGGAGACGTCCACGCCGGGTACGCCGTCGCCGCCCATCGGGCAATCGTCGACGTCGATCCGGAGCTGGGCCTGGTGCACGTGGTTCGCGTCGATACCGCCCAGGACGTGGGAAGGGTCCTCAACCCGCAGGCCGTGATCGGCCAGATCGAGGGGGGAATCATGCAGGGCGTCGGTCTGGCGATCATGGAAGAGATCGTCATCGATCGGGGAGTGATGAAGAACGCCTCGTTCACCGATTACTTGCTCCCCACGTTCCTCGACGCCCCGGATATGACCGCGGTGCTCATCGAAGAGCCGGACCATTGGGGGCCGTTCGGGGCAAAGGGGGTCGGCGAGCCGCCGACGATCTCGTCCACCGCGGCGGTGGTGGCGGCAATCCGCAACGCCACCGGGAGAGATCTCAACCGCGCCCCGGTCCGTCCCGAGGACATCGTGGGACTGTGACCTCGATTGCGGTCATCGGGGGTGGCATCGCCGGAGCATCCGCTGCCTATGAGCTGGCCGACTTCGCCGACGTCGTCCTATTCGAGCGCGAACCGATCTGCGGCTACCACTCCACCGGAAGGTCGGCGGCGTTGTTCACCGAGTGCTACGGAGACCCGATCGTACGCAAGCTGGCAATGGCCAGCCGGCCCTTCCTCGCCGATCCCCCCGCCGGCTTCGCCGAAAACTCGATCCTCCGACCCCGGCCGGTGTTGTTCGTCGGCACCGGCGCGCAGCACGCTGCACTGCAGACCTCGCTGGAGGACTACCGATCGATGGTCCCCTCGGTGCGGGGCGTCTCCTCCGCGGAGTGCGTGGCGATGTGCCCGGTCCTCGACGGCAACGTGATCGCCGGCGGGGTCCTGGAACCGGGCGCCGGAGACATCGATGTCCATGCCCTCCACACCGGCTACCTCAGAGGGCTGCGGACCCGGGGAGGCACGGTCCTCACCGATTCCCCGGTCACCGGGCTGCATCGCACCGCCACCGGTTGGAAGGTGGCGACGCCGGGAGGCACCCGGGAGTTCGGCGTCGTGATCAACGCTGCCGGAGCGTGGTGTGACCTGGTCGGAGAGCTGGCCGGTACTCGCCCCATCGGACTCGCGCCGTTGAAGCGAACCGCGTTCACCTTCCGGCCTCCGGTTGAGCATCGCACCTGGCCGATGGTGGTGGATGTCGACGAGCTCTGGTACTTTCGGCCGGAGGGCAGCGCGGTGCTCGCCTCGCCCGCCGATGAGACCCCGATGGAGCCGGGTGATGCCCGTCACGACGAAGTGGACGTGGCGCGAGCGATCGAGCGGATCACCGCGGTGACCACCATGTCGATCAGGTCGGTGGATCGCGCCTGGGCTGGTCTCCGATCGTTTGTCGCCGATCACCGGCCGGTCAACGGTTGGGATCCCGATCTCCCCGGCTTCTACTGGCTGGCCGGCCAGGGCGGGTTCGGGATCAAGACCTCCCCGGCAATGGCCCGCTTCGCCGCCGGGATGATCCGCGAGGGTGCGCCGCCCGCGGATCTCACCGAAGCGGGCATCACCGCCGAGGTCTTGGGCGTGGCTCGGTTGCGCTGAGGCGATTCGCA
>Ga0154791_107_pt3 | contig 12286 bp, 12 predicted proteins | sample Rifle2008BG16ft_FD_105799 | JGI IMG/M metagenome (GOLD analysis project Ga0154791, IMG submission 105799) | Actinobacteria bacterium RBG_16_68_21
GGCGGCGGGCAGCGTGCATCCGGCCGCCGGTTCTGCCAGCACCTTGGCCCGCTCCAGCAGGGTGATCACCCCATCGACGGCGGCGGCGTCGGACACCACGATCACTTCCTCCACCAGCTGCTGCACGAGCTCCAGCGTCGCCACCGAGACCCGGGCGGCTCCCAGGGTGCGGGCGATCGACGTGGGGATCATGTCGACCGGGTGACCGGCGTCGAGGGCGCGCCGCATGGCGTCGGCACCCTCCGTCTCCACTCCCCAGACCCGGGCACCCGGAGTCAAGGCCCGCAGGGCGCTGGCCACGCCGCCGATCAGGCCTCCTCCGCCGATGCTGACGAACACGTCGGTGACGTCGGGAGCGTCCTCGGCAACCTCGATGCCGAGCGTGCCGTTGCCCGCCATCATCAGCGGGTCGTCGAAGGGGTGCAGGAATGGCCGGTCGTCGCCGGCCAGCGACCGGGCGTACTCCAGCGACTCGGCGACGCCGGGTACGATCTCGACGGTCGCCCCATACCCGCGGGTCGCCGCCACGTAGTTGGGACGGGTTCCCTCCGGCATCACGATCGTGGTGGCGATCCCGGCGACGCCCCCGGCGTAGGCGAGCCCCTGGGCGTAGTTGCCTCCGCTCCAGCCCACCACTCCCCGGCCGCGACGTGCCGCGTCTCCGGCGAGCACCTGGTTGAGTGCTCCTCGCGGCTTGAAGGAACCGGTCTTCTGGAACGCCTCCAGCTTCAACGACACCCTGGTGCCGAGACGCGCCGACAGCGCTCCGCTGCTCACCAGCGGGGTGCGCTTCACATGCGGCGCGATTCGCCCGGCGGCGGCGACGATCTCCTCGAGAGGGATCACGTCTTCCCCTCGGCGAGGACGTCCTCTTCGCGATGGTTGTCCACTGCGAGCAGCGCCCAGGCGCGGCCCTCTTTCTCGGCGGCGATCGAGCCCGACCATCCCGGTGGATCGCCCGCCGGCTCCCAGAGCAGCCACCTCACCGCTTGAAGATGCTCGAGGAAGTCATCCGGTTCGGGGGGCCATTCCAGCCCGGCCACGGCGGACGCCGCCCACCAGGCGCCGAACCGGCCCATCGGGGTGCCCCGCCTCCGGGCGTACGCTCCCCCGCTCGCCCCGGTCCAGGCCATCCACGCCAGCGCCGTCGCCGCGTCGATCTCGGCGGCCAAGGCCTCACCGCGATCATGAGCAGCGATCGCCGACTCCGCGCTGCCCGCCACGGCGAAGGCCGACACCGCCCCGTTGGACTGCTCTGCCCACGGCGCTGCCAGTGCCAGCAATGCCTCCACCCGCTCGTCGTCGGGGATCTGGCCGCCCCCGCGGGGAAGATCGACCGGGCGCAGCCGGGGGCGGGGCGGGGTGGGGAACGCCGCTTCGGCGGAGCGGTACTCGGCGGGCGGGTAGACGTGCTCCCAGGACGCCAGCACCAGAGGCAGATCGAGGATGCCGGGATCTATCGAATCGTCCCCGGTGAGGTCCTCTCCACGGATCACCCGCTCGTGGGCACACAGGGTGCGCGCCGGGCCCAGCGGCACGTGGTCGCTCAAGTCCGCCCAGGAGTGGCTGCAGGCCGCCACCTCCCACAGCGGGCCGAGTGCAAACCGACCGGCCCCCTCGACCAGCACCGCGCCGGCATAGGTTCCCGGCGCCTCCAGGGCGAGGCGATACTCGGCGAACTCCGCCGCCGGCCACAGCTGCAGACCGCGTTCGATGGCATGACGGCACCGGTCGCGCAACTCGACCACGCCGTCCCAATCCCGGGAGGCGCACAGCCCGTCCACCAGGCGGGTGAGGCGATCGAGGTCGCCCGACTCGACGGCTTCTTTGATCGTCATCGGGCAACCGCGCTCATCGGTTCGTCCATCGTTCGCCTCCCTCAGTGGCAGGAATGTAGGTGGGGTAGCCTGCGCGGGCAATGCTGCTCGACCGGATCAGCGATCCACTGCCCCGGAGAATGAGGGGACCGTTGTCGGTCCTCACCGCGTTGGCAGCCGCTTCCGGAGCGGCCTGCCTGTGCGCCGCCGTCGCATTCGGGGCGTACTCGTGGGCCTACTTCGGGCTCGGGGCGTTCATCCTCTGGGGGATCCTCTGGCAGATCACCGACCGCCTGGCGCGACGTTGAAGCCACCCCGGACGGGGCTCCGACTCACGACGTGACGTCCACATAGGAGCCGATCAGGGCAGGCGCTTTCTCCTGCAGTCGCTGCCAGAACGCCTTGTTCTCTGGGTCTCCCGGCGCGAAGAGGTGGTCGTACTTGATCCGATCCTCTCCTGCCGGCATCCGTCCGACCGCTCGAGAGACGAACTCGGTGAGCTGACGGGCGTTGCCGAGGTAGGGCGTGACCGAGATGTAGAACAGCGCTCCCTTCTCTATCGAGCGCACCACCCGACCCGATCGGCCGGCACTCCTGGTGACCTGGGTGAGCGCCACCAACATCTGGTCCCCGACTCCGAGGGAGCCCACGACCACATGGTTCTCCTCGGGGATTCGACTGAGAAGGTCGGTTCCTTTGGCACGCGCCGCAATACCCGCCATGAACTCCTCGAGGGACGAGCCTCCGCTCCCGGCCATGACAAACACAACCCGGCCATCTCCGCGGGTGTTGATGTCCAGGCAGGGCAGCAGCAGTTCATAGGGCCACGCCGCGTCCGGCTTGGCGTCTATCTCGTCGACGAAGACCAGCGTGGCGCCCGAACCGGCGAGGGCCTGGTCGAGAGAAGCGCGGAAGTCGCCTTCATCGAGACGTGCCAGGTTCAGCTCTACGTACCGCACTTCGGGGAGCGCCGCGGCGACTTGCTCCACGAAATACGACTTGCCGCTTCCCGGTGCGGCCCACACGAGGTGATTCTCCCGGTTCCCAGTGGTGGTCATGAGACCGGCGACGATGCGCTGACGGGCATCGGCGAGCCGGTGCCGATCCTCCGGTGCGAACCGGGCATAGCCGCCGACGATCAGGTACCGACCCAGGGCCACCGCGTCCAGTTGCGAGAGGAGCTCCCGTGCCCGATCAGCCTGGTCCGGAAGGTGCGGGCCAGCCGATGATTCGCCTCCCAGAGCACTCAACTCGAGCCGCGCTCCGAGGCGGGCAAACTCTTTGGCCGCCGCGGTGACCTCGAGATCCCCAGCAGCCAACTCCCCCAGGGCCTGAAGACTCTTGCCCAACCCGGCGCGAGCGCGCGCCGCGTCCAGGGGAAGACCGACCTCGGTCCATGCGGCCACCGCCTCCCGGAACTGGACCGCGGCCGTTCTGTGGTCCTCGCGAACCGCCAGCACCCGGGCACGGGCGAAGGCCGCCGAGGCCGCCAGTGCCTTCGAGCCGTAGTCCTGGGCGATGGCGGTGAGGTCGGCCGCGGCGGCCTCCGATCCATCGACGTCACCGACACTCAGGAAGGCCTCAGCCGCAGCGGGGAGGAGGCGGACCCGCTCCAGCACGACATTCGCCCTGGCTTCCAGCGCGGCGCGAAGCAGCGAGGCCGCCTGGTCGCCGCGGCCTTGAGCGAGACGCAGCATCGCCAGGCCCGGCATCGGTTCACTGCCCATGGAGTGCGCGGTGAGGAATTCACGCTCTGCCGCCTCCAGGTCCCCCCGCTGCAGGTGCACGTTGCCGATCTCGGCATGAGCGGCGGCGGCCAACGGAACGAAACTCCGCAGTTCGATCACAGCCCGCTCGGCACCGAGGGCGGCGGCGTCGAGGAGGCCGCGACGCCGATTCACCTCGGAGCGCCGCACCCGGCACATCCCGGGATAACCGCCCGTGTTGGAGACCGCGTCGCACCACCGCTCCGCCTCCTCGCTCCACTCGGCAGCCGTGCCGAAGTCGGCGGTGTCGAGACAGGTCGCGATCATGTTGCAGTAGACCCGGCCTGTTGTGAGGGCGTCCAGCTCCCCGGCGCCCGCGGCGATCATCACCTGCTCCATCTCACGGATCCCCTCGGTCACCCGGCCCGAGGCCACGAGAATCTGCCCGCGGTCATGCCTTGCCAGCATCTCGAGGTTGCGATCACCGCGTTCGATGCCGATCCGACGAGCCTCCTCGGCGTGGCGCAGGGCCCGCTCCGGGTCCCTTTCCGTCTCGAGGGCATTCCTCGCCCGGGCACGCTCCAGGTACCCCGTGGCGATGTCGTCGGGTCGTTCGGCGAGGATTTGCTCGGCGCGCCCCATCCAGGCTCGGGCCACGGAGTTCTTGGAACTCGCGGCATAGTCCTCGGCGAGTCCGAGCGCCATCCGAGCGGCGCCCTCCCCGTCACCGGCGGCGGAGAACGCGACGAATGCACGCTCCCGGGCGGCGATCGACGTCTCGATGTCACTCAGCCACCACGAAGCCAGGGCCAGGCCCTCCAGATGCTCGGGACGGGGCTCGGCGTCTCTCGCCAGCGCCGAGCGCAGCAGGGCGTGTGAGTCGTCCCAGGCGAATCGGCCGAGCGCCACCAACCCCTCATCCCAGGCGGGATCGATCATGCGCTCAGGCTACCGCTGTTCGGGATCGGTGACCGGGCCACCGGCCGCGTCACCGAGAGGCTGCACGAGTGGGGGTCCCGGGACTGCGAACCGGCTACAGCGCCAGCTCGGCGAGGGTGCGCAGCGTCGCCAGATCCTGGGCCCATACCGCCAGCGTGGTGACGCCGGACTCCCGCCATACGTCGAGCTGGTCGCGCAACTGCTCCTTGGTGCCGAGCAGGGCGACCTCGTCGACGAGCGCATCGGGCAGCGCCGCCATCGCCTCTTCCCGCTTGCCCCGCAGGTACAGGTCCTGGACCGCCTGCGCCGCCTCCTCGTACCCGTAGCGGCACACCAGATCGAAGTAGAAGTTCTTCCCTTTCGCCCCCATCCCCCCCACATACAGCGCCAACGCCGGGCGCACCGCCCAGCGCGCCTGATCGAGGTCGTCGGTCATCACCGCGGGAACTGCGGTGACGACGTCGAAACGATCGCGCTTTCCCGGATCTCCGGATGCGGCGAATCCCGCCGCCAACGACGGGCCGAACACCTCCGCACCATGGTGCGGCGAATACCAGAAGGGCAGCCAGCCGTCGGCGATCTCGGCGGCGAGGGCGACATTCTTGGGACCGATGGCTGCCAGGTAGATCGGGATCTCGTGCGTGGGATGCACGGTGAGCCGCAAGGTCTTGCCGAGCCCGGTGGCATCGGGGCCGTCATAGGGAATCCGGTAGAACTCGCCCTCGTAGCGCAAGCGGGCCTCACGGGAGATCGCCTTCCTGAGGATCTCCACGTACTCCCGGGTCACCCGCAGCGGCTTCCCGTAGGGACGGCCGTGCCAACCTTCGACCACCTGTGGTCCCGACATCCCGAGCCCGAGGTCGAACCGTCCCCCGGACAACTCCGAGAGGGTCACCGCGGTCATCGCCGTCATTGCCGGCGTACGCGCCGGCATCTGCATGATCCCGCTGCCCAGCCTGATCCGGGCGGTGAGGGCGCCGTACCACGCCAGGACGGAAACCGCGTCACTCCCGTATGCCTCGGCGACCCATACCGAGTGGTAGCCGAGGCGGTCGGCTTCGATGACCAGGTCGAGCCGCGGGTCGACCGTGGTGCCTGCGTAGCCGACGTTCAGTGCAAGCCGCATGACCGCATCCTGGGAGGCAGGAGCCGTGCGGTCAAACGGTCGGGACGCTGCCCGCTGCCCGCTGCCCGTCGCCCGTCGCCCGTCACCCGTCGCCCGTCGCCCGTCTCGGGGTCTCTCGATCATGCAGGCGTCGGGTTCAATACGCGACACGACGGCGGGCGCCGATATCATGAATTGGCCGTGGGCACGGTACGACGTGCGATCGCGGTGATACCGGCGGTTCCCGCCGTTGCCTTGGTGGCGGTCGCCACCCAGGTGCTGCGTGCCGCCCACCGGTCCGACCTTCCCTCGTTTCCCAATCAGGATCCGTCGGGGACCTTCGGCGACCCGGGCGCCCCCCCGCTGCGCATCGTCGCCCTCGGGGATTCGTCCATAACCGCGCCGGGCGTCGAGGACCTGGACAACACCTGGGTCCGCCGGGTGGCACGCGCCCTGACCGAGCGCCACCGGGTGGAGCTGATCAGCGTCGCGGTGGGGGGAGCCCAGGCGCGCGACGTCATCGAAGGCCAGCTCGCCGAAGCGGTCCGTCTGCAGCCCGACGTCGCCCTGGTCTCGGTCGGAGCAAACGACGCGCTGCGCGGCGTGCCGCCGGAGCGGTACCGCGCCGAGCTGCGCAGGATCATCGACCGGCTCGAAGACACCGGGGCCTCCGTCGTCCTCTACGGCATGGGCGACATGGCCAGCATCCCCCGCCTCCCCCCGACATTGCGGCGGTGGGCCACCCGCCGTTCCGACGTGTTCGATCGCATCGCCCGGGAGACGGCGGCGGCGTCGCGACGAACCGTCAAGGTGTACACCCAGGGCCGGGTACGCACCGCATTCCACGAGGATCGATCGCTGTTCGCCGGAGACCTGTTCCACGCCGGCGATACCGGTCACGCCGTGTTCGCCGAGGCGGCCCTCCCCGCCTTCGAGGCGGCGATCGCCCTCAGCCGGGCACACCACAACGGCGGATGATCCGCGTCGCCGCGTATCTCAGCCGCGGGCGCCGCGGACGACGATGTCGCCCGACACCGTCTTCAAGGTGAGCCGGCCGGTGCGGCCATCGCTCGCCGGAGCGATCGGGAACTCGTTGCGCACGTCGCCGGAGAGCGTCTGGAACGAGACATCGAGACGCCTCCCGGGAACGATCCCAACAGTGACGTCTCCGGAGAGGGTCTTGACGTCCAGCCAGGAGCCATCGAATCGCGAAATGGTGACATCGCCGGATGCCGACTTGATCATGACATCGCCGGCGGCGTCTCCGATCTGGACGTCGCCCGATGCCGACTTGAGGGATGCCCCGCCGGTAACGGCGTCTGCCCGGATGTCCCCGGAGGCGGCGGCGGTGTCGAGGCGGCCCCCGACCTGCCCCAGGCGGATATCTCCCGAAGCGGAGTGAATCGTGGCATCGCCGAGGACCTCGCCGATGGTGAGGTCGCCCGAGGCGCTGTCCACCTGCAGGGATTCCAGCATCGTCTCCGCCTTCAGGTCGGCCGAGGTGAGCCGGGCACGAATCTGGCCGGGTTCGCCGATGCGAATCGTGAGGTCCACCCCGGACCAGCGAATCGCCGAGCCGCGCTCGGGCTCGACGACCAGCTCATCGCCCCGCATTTCGATGATGAACCGACTCACCGTGGCGGCGCGACCGTCGAGGGCGACCGAAACCTCGCCGGCAGCCCCTGCGACGATCCGGGCATTTCCCAGCGGGAGCCGGAAGGACACCCGGGGAGCACCGCTGATGGGAAAGCGTTCTTCTCTCATGTTTCGATCGTCCCGGTGACGCGGCGGGAGCGGCGGCGGCCGCCCTCCCCCGCTCTGGTGGAGAGGGTCTTGACGAGCCAGGTGTTGAGCGACTCACCCCGCTCCTCCGCCGCCGATTCGACCAGTTCCTTCAGGGTCGGCGGCAGGCGCAGCGTGATCCGGGCGTCCAGTGACTCTCCGGCAGATGCGGCTTCGCCGCCCTCGACCTGCCGGACGCGCAGGGTTGGTTCGCCGTCGGTGAGCACCACGTCCACCTCATGGGTGGGGAGCTGGGAGGTCACTTCGGCCGCGGCCTGCTCGGCGAGGTCGTAGGCCAGCTGGCGGATGGCGGGGTCGAGGGCGCTCAGCAGGGCACGGGCGGCGGCCTCCACTTCGGGATCTCCCCCGGCGACCAGCAGTTGCTGTTCGACCGTTCCGGTCAACCGAGCCATCGCCATCGTGGTGTCCATCCCCGCCTCCCGACTCATCGCGCCGCCGCCAGGGCGGCGATCCTGCTCGTGTCGCTGGCGGTGCCGACTTGGCGGCGGGGGCGCCGGTGGTGGCGCGCCAGCCGCTGCATGCGCCGATCCCGATCCGTCTGCATCGCCCGGTACAGGTCCAGCACCGTCTCCGTCGAGTAGAACATTACACACGCTCCTGTCATGTCGGTGTCTTTCTGACAGCGTGATGATGTCATAATGATGTCAGATTGTCAAGGGTTTCTTTCCAGACGCCAGACGCCGATGGACTCTTGCGGACAGCGGACAGCGGGCGACTCACCTACACTCCCTCTCAAGCACTCCGGGGAGCTCATCGGAGCTGAGAGGGCGGCTGCGGCCGCCGACCCGAAGCACCTGATCTGGGTAATGCCAGCGGAGGGAGACGTGGACTACCGAACCTGCCTGATCCTCGCCGGAGGCGACCCGGCGCTTCTCCCCGACCGGCTACCGGACGACATCGATCTGGTGATCGCCGCCGACTCGGGCGCCAACCTCGCCGACGGCCTCGAAGCGACCATCGACCTGATGGTCGGCGACTTCGACTCGGCTCGTCCCGAGGTGGTGGAGCTCGCCCGATCGCGCGGTGCCGTCGTCGAACGCCACCCCACCGACAAGGACGCCACCGACTTGGAGTTGGCCCTCGAGGCTGCCCTCTCTCGACGAATGGGCCGGGTGATCGTGGTCGGAGGGACGTCCCTCGACCGGATCGATCATCTTCTTGCCAACGCATCGGTGATGGCGGCGCCGCGCTTTGCCGATCTGGCCGTCGAGTGGTGGGTCGCCGCCTCACGGGTGATCGTCGGCCGCCGCGATGTCACCATCGAAGGTGCGCCGGGTGACCCGGTTTCGATCATCCCGGTCGGCGGGGACGCAGAGGTGACCACCTCCGGATTGCGCTGGCCCCTCGTCAGGGAGCGGCTCGCCCAGGGAACCACCCGCGGGGTGAGCAACGAGATGCTGACCGGCCTGGCGACGCTGACCGTGAGCGCGGGAACCGCTCTCATCGTCCACACCAGGGGGAACCCGTGAGACGCCTCGCCGCCGCGCTCGTCATCCTCGCGATGGCAACGGGGTGCTCGCAGCGTGCCGGAGGCTCGGTGACGGTGGTCGCCCACGACTTCTTCGCGGTATCCCCGGATGTCCTCGACCGGTTCACCGCCGAGACCGGCATCGGCGTGACCGTGCTCCGTGGAGGAGACGCCGGCCTGGTCGTCAACCAGGCGGTGCTCACCTCGGGAAACCCGGTCGGCGATGTGCTGTTCGGAGTCGACACCACCCTCCTCTCCCGGGCCCTCGACGCCGAGGTGTTCGACGCCTACCTCAGTCCTCTCGTCTACCGCATTCCCACCGAGTACCGGGCCGACGACCGGGTGACCCCGATCGACGTCGGGGACGTGTGCCTCAACTACGACCCTGCGGCCTTCGGCCCGGAACTACCCCCGCCGTCGGGACTGCTGGACCTGGTCGATCCCGCCTACGCGGGGATGCTGGTGGTCGAGGACCCGTCGATCTCGTCACCGGGCCTGGCCTTCTTGTTGTCCACCATCGCCATCTTCGGTGAGGACGGCCCGTACACCTGGCGCGACTTCTGGGCGGGGCTGCGCGCCAACGACGTGGTCATCGCCCCCGACTGGGGAACCGCCTACTACGGGCGCTTCTCCGCATCGGGCGGCGACCTGCCGATCGTCGTCTCCTATTCGACCTCTCCCGACGCCGAGGTGGCGTTCTCCGATCCGCCCCTCGCCGCCCCCACCACCGCGGTCATCACCGACGGCTGCTTCCGTCAGGTGGAGTACGCCGGTGTGCTCCGCGGCGCCGCTCACCCCGAAGCCGCCCGAAAGTTCATCGACTTCATGCTCGGCCTTCCATTCCAGGAGGACGTCCCCGGTCAGATGTTCGTCTACCCGGTCCGGCCCGACGCCACACTCCCCGACTGGTTCGGGGCTCCCCCGCTGACCGCGGTGCAATTGGATCCGGCGGTCATCGAGGCGAACCGTGATCGCTGGGTCACCGAATGGTCCGACCTGGTGCTGCGGTGAGTCGCCGCACCGCGGTCGCCCTGGCGGCGATCCCGGCCGCCTTCCTGGCGGTCTTTTTCGTCTGGCCGATGGCCTCGATACTCGCCGTCGGCCTGGGTGAAGGAGGCTGGGGCGCAATCGGCCGGGTGCTCGGCGACGGGCACCTGCTCGGGGTGGTGTGGTTCACCGTCTGGCAGGCGACCGCCTCGACCGTGCTGACGATCCTGATCGCCCTCCCCGCCACCTGGGTGATCTCCCGCTTCGATGTCCCCGGGCGCTCCCTGATCAGGGCGACCACCACCATCCCCTTCGTCATGCCGACCGTCGTGGTGGCAACGGCCTTCCTCGCCCTGGTCGGCCCGGGGGGGATCCTCGGCTTAGATCTCCAGGGGACCGTGTGGATCGTGCTCGCCGCCCACGTGTTCTTCAATCTCGCCGTGGTGGTACGTCTGGTCGGCGGGGTGTGGGCCCACCTCGATCCCCGGTTGGAGGATGCCGCCCGGTCGCTCGGCGCCTCGCCGTGGAGCGTGTTCCGCAGGGTGACCCTCCCGCTGCTGCGCCCGGCGCTGGCGGCGGCGGCATCCATCGTGTTCCTGTTCTCGCTCACCTCCTTCGGAACGGTGCTCATCCTCGGTGCCCCCCGCCTGGCTACCGTCGAGGTCGAGATCTACCGGCGCTCGGCGCTGCTGCTCGATCTTCCCGCCGCCTCGATCCTGGCAATCGTCCAGATGGTCGGCGTGATCGGGGCCCTCATCGCCTACTCGCGCTACCAGGAGCGCCACAGCATCGCCCAGACGCTCCGTCCCGCCGCCGAGACCGCCCGCCGCCCCCGGTCGGGCCGCGAGTGGGCGCTGATCGGTGGAATCCTCGGCGCCACCGGGGCGATCGTCCTCGGCCCGCTGCTGGTCCTGGTGTGGCGGTCCCTCACCCCCTCCGGGACCCTGGGACTGGAGGCCTATCGGGCACTGGCCAACGGGGAGGTGGTGTCCGTCGGCGCCGCCGCGGGGAATTCGCTCGGATTTGCCGCCGCGGCGACGCTGATCGCCCTCGGGGTCGGCATGCCGGCGGCGGTCCTGGTGGCGGCCCGCCGGGGACGCCTCTCCCGGTGGTTCGACACCCTGCTGATGCTCCCCCTGGGAACCTCCGCGGTGACCATCGGCTTTGGATTTCTCGTGGCACTCGACTGGCCCGTCGATCTGCGGGCCTCGATCGTGTTGGTTCCCATCGCCCACGCCCTGGTGGCGACGCCCTTCGTGTTCCGCTCCGCCCTTCCGGTCCTGCGGACGATCCGGGGAAACCTCCGGGAGGCGGCGGCCACGCTGGGAGCGAGCCCCGGCCGGGTATGGCGGGAAGTCGACCTGCCGATCGTCGCCCGGGTCGCCGCGGTCGGTGCGGCGTTCGCCTTCGCGGTGTCGCTGGGCGAGTTCGGAGCAACGCTGTTCCTCGCCCGCCCGGGGAGCCCGACGATCCCGATCGCCATCTACCGATTCCTGGGACGCCCCGGCACGCTCAACCTGGGCCGGGCCACCGCCCTCAGCGTCGTGCTGATGGCGATCACCGCCGCCGCGGTGGGCCTCGTCGAGCGGCTCCGGCCCCCGGGATCGGGGGTGTTCTGATGCTGCGGATCGAAAGCGTGGCGGTCCGCTTCGATGCCCTCGCCGTCCTCGAGTCCGTAGACCTCACCGTGGGCGACGGCGAGATCGTTGCCCTGCTCGGGGCCAGCGGTTCGGGCAAGACGACGCTGCTCCGGGTCGTCGCCGGCCTCATCCGACCCGATCGGGGCACCGTCTCATGGGATGGAGCCGATCTCGGCCCGGTGCCCACTCACCGCCGCGGGTTCGGGCTGGTGTTCCAGGACTTCGCCCTGTTCCCTCATCTCGATGTGGGCGGCAACGTCGCCTTCGGGATCGTCGACCTCGCGCCGGAAGAACGAGCCGGCCGGATCGCCACCGAACTCGACCGGGTCGGTTTGGCGGGCTTCGAATTGCGCAGGGTCGGCGAGCTGTCCGGCGGGCAGGCGCAGCGGGTGGCCCTCGCCCGGTCGCTTGCTCCCCGGCCCCGGCTCCTCCTCCTCGACGAACCGCTGGGGTCTCTCGACCGCACCTTGCGCCGCGACCTGGCAGCCGACCTGGGCGCCGCCCTGCGATCGGCGGCGATCCCCGCTCTTCACGTGACCCACGACCCGGCCGAGGCGTTTGCCATCGCCGACCGGGTGGCCCTGATCGAGAAGGGACGGGTGATCCGCACCGGGACTCCGGAGAAGGTGTGGTCGGCCCCGGGCACCGAGGCGGCCGCCCGGCTCCTCGGCCTCACCGCGGTCGTCGAGGTGACGGTGGACCGCGATGGCGTCCACCTCGGAGGAAGTGACGGCCGCCGGGCGCGGGCGCTGGTCCGCCCCGACGGCGTCCACCTGTCCCCCGAAGGACCCATCACCGGCACCGTGGAGCAGTCGGTGTTC
>Ga0154791_109_pt4 | contig 11830 bp, 10 predicted proteins | sample Rifle2008BG16ft_FD_105799 | JGI IMG/M metagenome (GOLD analysis project Ga0154791, IMG submission 105799) | Actinobacteria bacterium RBG_16_68_21
AGGTGGTGCCGCTCCGGATGGCGGTGGCGGCCATCCTGTCGCCGGAGGGCAACATCGAGAGCTATGGCGCCCTTGCGGACTACTTGAGCGTCAAACTGAACCGGCCCGTCGAGATCGTCCAGCGGCGCACCTACGAAGAGATCAACGACCTGCTGAAGTCGGGTGGTGTGGACATCGGATTCGTGTGTACCAGCGCCTACGTCAAGGGTCACGACGAGTTCGGTCTTCGGTTGCTGGCGGCCCCTCAGATGGCCGGGGAGACCGTCTACTACTCGGAGTTGATCGTCGCCGCCGACAGCAGCGCGGAGAGCATGGCGGATCTGCGCGGCGCCACCTTTGCCTTCACCGACCCCATCAGCACGACAGGCCGGGTCTATCCGACGCACCTCGTCGAGCTGCTCGGCGAGACCCCCGAGACGTTCTTTGGTCGGATCTTCTTCACCTACAGCCATGAGCGGGCGATAGAGGCGGTGGTCGAACGGGTGGCCGATGCGGCCGGGGTGGACAGCCTGGTACTCGACTTCGTTCTGACTCGCCAACCCGACCTGCCCATCAAAGTGATCGACCGCTCGCCGGCGTTCATGATTCCGCCTGCGGTTGCGTCGCCGCACCTGGTCGCTCGTCAAGCCGTCGAGATCCAGGATCTGCTCCTGTCGATGGCCGACGACCCGGAGGCGGCCGACGTGCTCGTCACCTTGGGAGTCGATCGCTTCATCGAAGTCGAAGACGCTGCCTACGACAGTGTCCGCGATCTGATGGGGCTGACCCCCACGGTTCCATGAACGGGCCGGTGCCGACCAGATTCGATCGGATGTCCGAGCTGATCAAGCGGATCCTGGGTGCCGTCAGCGTCCGTACCAAGATCCTCGGCATCGTGCTGGCCCTGACACTGGCACTCGGCCTCGGCGTCACCTGGCAGGTGCGCACGACCACCAACGGAGTCCTGCTGGATGAACTCGATCTGCGCGGAATGGAGGTTGCCGACGACTTGGCGGCGCGTAGTGTCGAGCCGATGCTGTTGGACGACAGGTTCTCTGTGCATCAGTTGCTGACCCAGACCGTCGCCAATCACCCAGATATCGCGTACGCGTTCGTGACCGATTCTGCGGGTCTAGTGGTGGCGCATACCTTCGGCCCGGACGGCTTTCCGATTCAACTACTCGGAGTCGAGCGTGCCGGAGACCCGGTTGTCGTGTACGACAGCGGACTCGGTCGCATCCACGACTTCGCCTCACCGGTGTTTGCGAGTCGCATCGGTACCGTCCGTGTCGGCCTGTCCGAAAGGAGGCTTCGGTCATTGGTGGACGAGATCACCGCCCAGATGTTGCTCACGACGATGGTGGTGGCAGTCGCCGGAATCGCCGCCGCGGTCTTCCTCACCTGGATTCTGACACGGCCGATCCTCGATCTGGTGGCCACCACCCGTCGAGTCGGTGCGGGAGATCTCTCCGCTCGAGCTCGCCCTTGGGCCAACGACGAGGTCGGCGTCCTCGCCGAAGCATTCAACCAAATGGTCGAGGATCTCGATGACAGTAGGGCGACGATCGAGGCAAAGGAAGAGGCGCGAACACGGTTGCTGGACCAGCTCATCACCGCCCAGGAGGTGCTCACGACGATGGTGGTGGCAGTCGCCGGAATCGCCGCCGCGGTCTTCCTCACCTGGATTCTGACACGGCCGATCCTCGATCTGGTGGCCACCACCCGTCGAGTCGGTGCGGGAGATCTCTCCGCTCGAGCTCGCCCTTGGGCCAACGACGAGGTCGGCGTCCTCGCCGAAGCATTCAACCAAATGGTCGAGGATCTCGATGACAGTAGGGCGACGATCGAGGCAAAGGAAGAGGCGCGAACACGGTTGCTGGACCAGCTCATCACCGCCCAGGAGGAGGAACGCAAGCGGATCGCTCGCCAGCTTCATGATGGCGTCGGCCAGTCTCTCAACACGCTGATTCTGGGGTTGTCCACCCTGATCAAGCGCGACAACACGGCCAGTACCGTGGCTCACGCGACTCAACTGCGTGATGTCACGCTCGAGACCCTCGATGCCGTGCGTCGACTCGGGCGCGAACTGCGGCCCAGCGTGCTCGACGACCTCGGCCTGGCCGAGGCGCTGGCTCACTACGCGGCAGAGGTGGCGGGCCTGTATCCGCAGGTCCGGGTCGACACCCATCTCGATCTCGATCGGCGCCTCCCGCCCGCCGTGGAGATCGCGATCTACCGTATGGTCCAGGAGGGTATGACGAACGCAGCTCGACACAGCGGTGCCCGGACGATCAATGTGGTGGTGGCGCAACGCGACGGTGTGACCCAGGCCATCATCGAAGACGACGGTCGAGGCTTCGATGTCGAGGCCGTTCGCAAGAGCGGCGCGAGTGTCGGGATCCATGGAATGCAGGAGCGGGCAGACCTCGTGGGTGGGAAAGTGCGTTTTGAGAGCAGTGCCGGCGGTACGACGGTGTTCATCGAGGTTCCCGGATGAAGAGGCCGATTCGCATCGTTCTCGCCGATGACCACGCCGTCCTGCGTGCCGGCCTGAAGTCGCTTCTCAACGCCGAGTCGGACCTCGAGGTGGTCGGCGAGGCGGGTGACGGCGTCGGCTGCGTCGAAACCGTTGTCGATCTCAAGCCGGACGTGATCGTGCTCGACATCAACATGCCGATCTGCGGTGGGCTGGATTGCCTGCCTGCGATTCGTCGGGCTGCACCCGAATGCCAGGTGCTGGTGCTCACGATGCATGACGATCCCGGCTACCTGCGGACTGTCCTGCGGGCCGGGGGATCGGGGTTCCTCCTCAAGCAGTCGGCTGCCGATGAGCTCCTCTCGGCAATCCGGGTGGTGGCCGACGGCGGCCTCTATGTGAATCCCCGCCATGCGCGAGTCCTGCTGGAGCAGGCGGCCGCCGACAACGCGCTACGGGAGCAGGATGACGAGAAGCACTCGCGCTACCGCTCGCTGAGCGACCGTGAGACGGAGATCTTCAAGCTCACCGCATTGGGGCACACGAATGCGGAGACGGCCCAGATGCTCTCACTCAGCGTCAAGACGGTGGAGACCTACAAGGCGAGGATGATGAGGAAGCTCGGGCTGCAGGGCCGGGCCTCGCTGGTCCGTCTTGCGATCGAACTCGAAGTGCTGTAGGAGTCGGATTCCCGCCTGCACGGCAGCATCTAGTGATGTAGGGGTATTCCCCCACATTCGGCCCGCAAGAGACCGGGGTTCTCACCGACACGGTCCGGGATTGTGCCCCTACGAGGTCGCCCGGTGTCTTGTGACTCTTCTCACAAGCATGAGGACATCGCTCGTCGTCGCCAGACGCGGCGGGTTCCGGGTGGTAACCCCGGGCCCCGTTTGCGGTGATCCGGCGGTTCCTTGTTCCCGGGGCACAGCGCCCCCGCAGCGCCACACACCCCGGTCGAGTCCACGCACCAGGAGGTCGTGCACGTGAAGGTCACCAGGCGGCGGTTTGTCCAGGGTTCGGCGGCGGCCGGTGCCGCACTGGCCGGACGCAAGTTCCTCTTCGGAGATCTCGAGTCGGTCGTCGCCCGCGCGGCGAACCCGGCGAGTTCGAGGCAGCTCCCCTTGGTGGAGGACTTCATCCCGACGACATGCTGGGTGGGCAAGCAGGACTGCGGGATGATGGCCCGTCGCATCGACGGCCGGGTCGTCAAGTTCGAGGGCCATCCCGACAACCCGCGCAACGCCGGGACACTGTGCCCCAAGGGCGAAGCTCAGATCGTCTCGATCTACGACCCCAATCGTGTCAAGACCCCGCTCGTCAGGTCCAACGCCAAGGGAGCCAGCGGCGAGTGGCGCGAGGCTTCCTGGGCCGAGGCCCTGGCACTGGTCGCGGAAAGGGTCAACGAGGTCAGAGCCAGGAACCCGAAGATGGTGCTGTGGCAGAAGGGTCGTAGCAAGGCCGAGAAGCTCTACGACGACGCCTTCGTCAACGCCATCGGCTCCTCCAAGCTGGGACACGGGGCCTACTGCTCTGACGCCGGCTACCGGGCGATGGAGTACACCATCGGCGTGCACGGGGTGCAAAACCCCGACATGCGCTCCACCAACTACCTCCTGGCATGGGGCTGGAACATAACCAACGCCGGTGGCAACAAGTTCTGCTGGATCACCTGGCCGCAGCAGCTGGTGGCGGCGCGCGATCGCGGGATGAAGGTCGTTCACATCGACCCCCGCCTCCGCTCGGCCGGTCCGTTCGCCGACACCTGGCTTCCGATCAAGCCGGGAACCGATCTGGCGCTGGCGCTGGCGCTGTGCCAGCAGCTGATCGAGTTCGGCTACCTGGACCGGCCCTACCTGACGAAGCACACCAACGCTCCCCACCTGGTCGGGACGGACGGGCTCTTCCTCCGCCTCCCCGTCGGTATCGACGAAGCAGGGGCGGAGGTCACGGCCGAGGCGGTGTGGGACCCGGCTACCGGTGCTCCCGTCCCCGCCGGGTCGATCGGCGACCCGGCGCTCGAAGGAACCTTCGAGTATCAGGGAGCGTCGTACTCCACCGCGTTCGACCTGTTCAAGGCGCACGTGGCGGACTCGACCCCGGAGTGGGCCGCCGAGATCACCGGACTTCAGGCGACAGACATCCGCAACGTCGCCCGCGACTTCGGCGACAACGCCATGATCGGTTCGACCACGGTCGTGGATGGTGTGGAGATCCCCTATCGGCCGGTGGCGATCATGTCGTACCACATGGCCCAGCAGGAACTGGGCTTCCAGGCGCTGCGGGCGATGACGATGGTGGCGATGCTGGTCGGAGCGGTCGGCGCCGTCGGCGGGTTGATGATCGACAACACGTGGAGCATCTACAAGAACTACGAGCCCTTTGCCAACCTCGCGGTCAACGATCCCCCCTACGACTTCACGCTCAAGAACAGCAAGTACTTCCCGATCAACACCGGATTCCCCGGCATGGTCGCCAAGGTCATGGCCGATCCGGAGCGCTACGGGGTGGAGGAGATCCCCGAGGTTGCGATTGTGCACATGACCAACCCGGTCGTGGCCTACCCGGACCGGAGAGTGATCATGGAGGGCTACGACAAGTTCAAGTTCGTAGCCGTGATCAGCCCCTGGCTCTCGGAGACCGCCGACTACTACGCCGATGTAGTGCTACCGGCGGCGACGATCGAGAAGTACGAAGGACCGATCAGTGCCAGTGACGGCTACACCGACGCGACGACGCTGCGGATTCCTCCGATGGAGCCGCTGTTCGAGTCGAAGGGCGAGATCGACATCTACCTGGACCTGTGCGAAGCGATGGGCACCCTGTACGGCGAGGGCGGCTACCTGGAGTGGGTGAACAAGGGACTCAAGCTGGAGGGTGAGTTCGCGCTTCCGCTCGACAAGAAGCCGACGGTGCGAGAGATCTTCGACCTTTGGGCGAAGACCCAGGGAGTTGAGGGTGTGTCGTACTTCGAGGAGAACGGCGTCCTGGTCAAGGGCCCGATTGCCGCCACCAAGCGGTACGGGTACGCCGTGGATCCCCCATTTGCCGGGGCGCTGCACCGGCTCTATGGCGAGAGCCTCCTGCTGGCGCAGCGCGCCATGCAGGACAAGGGTGCCGAGGAGATCTACTGGCAGGACTACACCGCCTTCCCCACCTGGCGGCAGTTGACTTTCGAAAAGTCACCTCCCGAGTACGACCTGACCTTGATCAGCTACCACCAGATCGAGCACAAACAAACCAGGACCGCCTTCATGCCCCTATTGGCGGAGCTCTCGCCCGGGTCACGGGTGGATCTCAACCCCTCCACCGCCAAGGCCCGGGCCATCGAGCACGGTGACGAGGTCTGGGTGGAATCGCAGAACGCCATCACCGGCGAAACCAGGCGGATCAGGACGCAGGCGGCGATCACCTCGTCGATTCGCCCCGACACCGTGGGGATGCCGCACCATTTCGGAGGGTGGACCCACCCGGGCAATGAGGGTCAGGGCTCGTCCCCCAACGAGATCTTCTACACCGGCGAGGGGTACATGTGCCAGACGGCCGATCAGACATTCCATGTGAAGGTCCGGGTGTACCCGGCGGGAGAGGAGTCCTGACATGGTGAAGTACGCCATGGCGGTGGACCTTGAAAGGTGTCAGGGCTGTCGGGCTTGCATGGAGGCGTGCAAGATCGAGAACAACACCGTTCAGTCGGTGTTCTGGATGTACGTCTTCAGGCTGGAGAGCGGGGAGTTTCCAGACACCAAGATGTCCTTCCTCCCCCGACCCTGTCAGCACTGTGACAACGCACCGTGCGTCAAGGTCTGTCCCGTCGGGGCCAGGTTCAAGCGTGAGGACGGTCTGGTACTCACCGATCCGGATCGCTGCATCGGGTGCCGGTACTGCGAGTTGGCCTGCCCATATGGGGTCAACTACTTCAACTGGGCCAAGCCCGAGAAGCGCCAGTACCTGGACTTCGATGATCCAGAGATCGAGCGGGTGACCGCGGGGGTCATCCCTCCGTACAAGAACCCGGATCTCGAAGGGCGGTACGGCACGGAGCAGCGCCGGACCGCCGGCGGCGGTCACTTCAAGGGTGTGATGGAGAAGTGCACGTTCTGCGTGCATCGCATCGAGAAGGGCCTCGATCCGGCTTGCGTCTCGACTTGCCCCGTGGAGGCGCTGGTGTTCGGAGACCTCGAGGATCGTGACAGCAGGATCTCGGCGATGGTCGGCGGGCGCCCCCATTTCCGGCTGTTGGAGGAGGCCGGCACCCAGCCGAGGGTCCTCTACTTCGGAGGCACCGCTCCCACCGAGGACAGCAGGGAGATCGAAACCGTGAAGGCGAGGGTGTGACATGGCGACAGCAACATACGAATCGGGGCTTCCGCGTGGAGTCGGACGGCTCACTCGGGGCTGGGTCCTCTTCGTCATCGCCATGGCGGCGGTCTGCGGTTTGGGGTGGTATGCCTATGTCCGGGAGTACACCGAGGGCATGACGATCACCGGCATGCGCAACGTCGGGACGATGGGCGGGGCCACCTGGGGTTTGTACATCACCTTCGTGGTGTACTTCATCGGCGTCAGCTTCGCGGGAATCGCGGTCGCGGTGGTCATCCGCTTGTTCAACCTGGAGAAGCTACGGCCACTGGCTCGGATGGCCGAGGTCCTGACGGTGGTGAGCCTCCTGCTCGGAGCGATCGCCATCGTTGCCGACCTCGGGCAGCCCTTCCGGGGGATCATCAATCTGTTCCGGTATGCCCGGCCCCAGTCGCCGTTCTTCGGGACGTTCACGATGGTCATCGCCGGGTACCTGTTCGCCAGCCTGGTGTATCTGTGGCTGACCAGCAGGCGGGATGCGGCGTTGCTGGCCAAGCAGGAGAGCCGGATGCGGTGGCTTCATCGGTTCGTTGCGGCCGGGTACACGGACACGCCGGTGGAGCGGGAGCGGCATTCGCGGGCCACGTTCTGGCTGGCGATCTGCATCCTGCCGATGCTGGTGGTGGCGCACTCGACGCTGGGATTCGTGTTCGGACTCCAGGTCGGCCGTCCCGGTTGGTACAGCGCCCTGCAGGCGCCGGCGTTCGTCGTTCTGGCGGGTGTCTCCGGCACCGGCCTGCTGATCGTGCTGGCGGCAATCGTGCGCAAGATGCTGAACCGCGACGTCGGCCTCAACACCTACGTGTTCGGCTGGCTCGGCCGGTTCATGATGGTGCTGCTCATCGTGTACGTCTACTTCATGGTGACCGAGTTGGCCACCGCGACATATGCCGGAAGCGAACGGGAGTTGCAGGTCACCAGAGAGATGCTGCGGGGTGAGTACTCCTGGATCTTCTGGACCTCGGTGGCGCTCCTCGTGCTGCCGCTGGCCTCTCTGCTATTCCAGGCGATCAAGCGCAACTGGAGCGTGCCCTGGCTGATCGTATCGGGGATCGCCGTGAACCTGGGAGCGATCGGCAAGCGGTATCTGATCGCGGTGCCGTCGCAAACCCACGGTCAGCTGCTCCCATACAACGATGGTTCCTATACGCCGTCCTGGATCGAGTTCGCGGTCGTGGCAAGTCTCATGGCGTTCGGGGCACTCATCATCGGCGTGTTCATGAAGGTGCTGCCGATCGTCGAGCTCGAACCCGAGGAGGAGGTGGTCTCGCATGCGTAGGGGTCTAGCGATCGGGATGATCATCGTGGGAATTGCGCTCATGGTCATCTCGTATTTCGGTCTTGCCGCCCCATGGGGTGCTGACAGCGTCGCCAACAGTGATCCGCGACTGCAGTTCGCCCCGCTCCTGTTCGTGTTGGGGGTGATGATGGCGTTCGGATCGGCTCTGGTGTACGAGATGCTCCCCGACAAGTCGGGTCCGAAGTGAGATCTTGAGCGCGATGGGTGTCGAGAGGGGGACGGTGACGGGTAGCGACCTTGCCCGAATCAGGCAGGGTTGTTACCGCGTTCTCGCCGCAGGATACGGTCGCCCCTCCGCGGTGCGCACCGGGGAGATCGGCCTCGGCCTCGTCGCCCTGAACGAGTTGGGGGTGGGTGCTTTCTCCTTCTCGGGGGCTCTGCGGTCCTGGGGCGACGCTCTGTCTTCCGCGCCCGACACCATGGCAACGGAGTACGTGCGTCTCTTCGGGTCGGGCATCGACGGTGCGGTGTGCCCGCCGATCGAATCCCAGCATCTCGGCGTGAACCTGGTCGGTGATCCGGCTCGCCATGCGGGACGGATCGAGGATCTGATGCGTCGTAGTGGATTCACCGCGCGGAGCGATGACCGCTCCCCGGATCATCTCATCGTCGAACTGGAACTCGCCTCTGCACTGTGTGGCGCCGAAGCGGCAGAGCGTGCCGCCGGCGACACCGGCAGGCGGTGGCTGGAGTGGCAGCAGGAGCTGGTCGTAGTGCTCGCCATGTGGGTTCCCGGGTTTGCCCGTACGGTCGCAGAGCGCGATCGATCGGGCGTGTATGCAGCGTTATCGGACGCTACGGCCGCCTTCGTACTCCACGAGCACGACTTGGTGCGAGTACTGCTCCAGGCGAGCGGTGAGGGGCCCGAATGAAGTGGATCGCCTGTTCCGACCGAGTCGTTTGGGCCGACTTCGACATCGATCTCGACGGGAAACCCGGGTGGTGCCGGGATCCGGTGATCGCGGATGGGGATGAGCAGGGGTTCATTGCCTGCGAAGAGGATCTCGATCGGCACCATCTCGAGCGGCGGCTCCGGGCAGCTGGCTTCGACCCGCTGGCTGTCCCGGTGGTCCTCCTGTCTGACATCGATCGGGCCAGTCCGGTCAGGATCCGGGCGGTGGTTGGTGCCGCCGCGGCACGGTCCACGGCGTATCAGGGCAGTGGACCGGAGCATCTCAGGCCGGTGATGCCCCCGGTCGTCTCCCGCCGCTCGTTCCTGACCTTCCGACTGCCTTCCTACATCACCGTTCCGCATCCCGACGCAGCCATCTGTGGCGCGGCCGACGGCTGTCGCGCCTGTGTCGAGGTCTGCTCGCATGAGGCTCTCGCCTGGTCGCGCGGTGTGATCGACCATGATCGTCTGGCGTGCACCAGTTGCGGTAGATGCATCGCTGCCTGTCCCGTCGGGGCCATGGTGAACCCGGCATTCACTCCGGCCGCTCTGCAGGCGGAGGTCGAGGCTCTGGCCGCCAACTTGGTGGGTCCTTTTGGTGTGGTGCTGCACTGCGCGCGTGTACCGGCCCCGCCTGTCTCCGCAGGATGGTTCAGGGTGGCCGTGCCCTGCGTGGGCATGCTGCGGGTGCACTGGATCATTGCCCCCTTACTCGTCGGCGCTGCGGCGGTTTCCGTGGCTCGGTGCGGTTGCGGCCGGGAACCGGATGCGCCCAGCCTGGTGGAAGCGGCGGTGGCCGGTGCCCGCGAGTGGCTTGGCGCTGCGGGGTGGTCGGATGCCTCCGACCGGATCGCCGACTCGCCGACCGAGTCGCTGCCGGAACCTCTCGGGATCGAAGCTTCCGGTTCGGGTTTCGATCCCCGCGGCGGGACCATGGTCGCCACCGCACTTGGCCCGGTCGTCTGGGAGGACGACGCCGCCCCACTGGGAATCGTCACCATCGATGACACGGTGTGCACCGGGTGTGAGATGTGCTCTACGGTGTGCCCTTCGGATGCGCTCGTGTCACACGCCACCGAGGGGGCCCTGGCGATTGCCTTCGATCCCGCTCTCTGCACTGCGTGTGGGCAATGTGTGGCGCTTTGTCCCGAACCGGGGGCGATCGCCCTCCGCCGTACGGTGGACTCCTACGAACTGGCCGTTGGTATTCGCGACTTGGTGGTGCACACCATGGCGCGCTGCTCGCGTTGTGGAGGCACAGTGGCACCTCAAGCGGCGCTCGATCGCATATCCAGGGTCCTTGCCAACGATCCGATCACACTCAAGCAGGTGACCTCGGTGTGCCTCGACTGCCGCGGTACGACAATGGTCTTCTGAGATCAGCCCTCGAGGGGAGTGTGGTCCTCGCTCGGGGTTTGAGATCCATCAGGCCGGACCCACCACTTGTCATGCCCCGGGGGCGGCGTCGACTCTTGTTCCGTCCGGTCGTCCCCGTGGCATGGCATCATCGGAGGGGATGAGTCGTCCCCTCTGAACGGGCGTGCTCGGGCGAATTGGCCGTTGGGGACGGACATCTAGGGTTGGTCCCACCGCCGACCAGGAGCACTCATGTCCGACAAGATCACCATGGGCCCCAAGGGCCTGCAGGTGCCCGACGAGCCGATCATCCCCTTCATCGAGGGTGATGGGACCGGTCCCGACATCTGGGCGGCTTCGGTGCGGGTGTTCGACGCCGCGGTGGCCAAGGCATACGACGGGGGCCGTCGTTTGGGGTGGACCGAGGTGCTCGCCGGGGAGAAGGCCTTCGACCGGACGGGAGAGTGGCTGCCGCGGGCGACCATCGACGCGTTCGACGGTTACCTGGTCGGGATCAAGGGACCGCTGACCACTCCGGTGGGCGGCGGTATCCGCAGCCTCAACGTCGCCATCCGGCAGATCCTCGATCTCTACGTGTGCCTGCGGCCGGTGAAGTGGTACCGCGGTGTTCCCTCTCCGGTGCTCCACCCACAGAAGGTGGACATGGTGATCTTCCGGGAGAACACCGAGGACGTGTACGCAGGGAAGGAAGTCGCTGCGGGAACGCCGGAGGCGAGACGCCTGCTCGAGTTTCTCCGCGACGATCAGGGATGGGACATCCGCCCCGACAGCGGCATCGGGATCAAGCCGATCTCCGAGACGGGATCGAAGCGCCTGGTGCGTGCCGCCATCCGGTACGCGCTCGCCGAGCGCCGCCGCTCGGTGACCCTGGTGCACAAGGGAAACATCATGAAGTTCACCGAGGGGGCGTTCCGGGAATGGGGCTACGAGGTGGCCCGGGAGGAGTTCGGTGACCAAACCGTGTCCTGGGAGGAATCCGGAGGCCTGCCGGGGGACCGGATGTTGATCAAGGATGCCATCGCCGATGCCTTCTTGCAGCAGATCATGACCCGGGCCGACGAGTACGACGTGATCGCCACCATGAACCTCAACGGCGACTACATCTCCGATGCCCTCGCGGCCCAGGTGGGTGGCATCGGCATCGCCCCCGGAGGGAACATCAACTACGAGACTGGGCATGCGGTGTTCGAGGCGACCCACGGGACCGCACCGAAGTACGCCGGTCAAGACAAGGTGAACCCCGGATCGGTGATCCTGTCGGGAGTCCTCATGCTGCGCTATCTGGGGTGGGGCGAAGCGGCCGATCTCATCGAGGGTGGCTTGGAGGCTGCGATCGCCGATCGGGTGGTCACCTACGACTTCGCCCGGCTGATGGACGGCGCCACCGAGGTGCCCACCAGCGGTTTCGCCGATGCGGTGATCGAGAGAATGTGACGAGGCCGGAGGC
>Ga0154791_113_pt19 | contig 11190 bp, 15 predicted proteins | sample Rifle2008BG16ft_FD_105799 | JGI IMG/M metagenome (GOLD analysis project Ga0154791, IMG submission 105799) | Actinobacteria bacterium RBG_16_68_21
TCAGCCCCGCCACGAGGACCCGACTCGCCAGCGCCGGCGTCCTGCGGGGGCCACCGCGCCTTGCCGGGGGAGTCGGGAAGGGGGAAGGGGCTGCGCCCGGCACCGCCTCGGCATCTCCCGGAACCCCGGCGGTGGCCGGAGAGCCAGACCCCCGGGCGGCCAGTGCCGCCAGGCGCGCTTGGCGATCAGTCGTCTCCATCGCCACCGCCCTCGTACTGGTCGTCGTCCTCGTACTGGTCGTCGTCCTCGTACTGGTCGTCGTCCTCGTACTGGTCGTCGTCCTCGTACTGGTCGTCATCGGCCCCCGATGAGGAGGCAGGGGCAGCCACGATGGCTTCCGGAGTCTCCCCGGTGAAGCCGGCGGCGGTGGCGGTTGCCTCGCTCGAGCCCCCGAACACCACGATCTCGTCGGCGGGATGCTGCACCGGGACCACCACGGTGGGGGGCGATTGCGCCGTGAGGGCTTCCGGGCCGGAGAGCGGATTGCCCGCCTGGTCGACGTACTCGGTGATCACGACGGTGGACTCGGTGGCGGTGTCCGAGGTGGCGGTGGCCTCGGCGGGGTTGTCGAAGGCGACGGCGAGGGCACTGATGCCCCCGACGACGGTGAGCACCAGGGCCCCCGCCGCGGCGAGAACGGTCTTGCGATCCATGACTGTGCCTCCTTGGCGTGTTGTCCGGGCACAGCATCTCTCCGGCCGCCTCAAGACATCCTGAAGGCCGCCGCAGGGGCTTCCAAAGCTCGAGGAGCGCCGACTCAGCGATCAGGCGGCGCTGACCGGCTGGCGGAGGATGGTGCGCAGGTTCTCCGGGCGGGCTCGTCGCGGATCTCCCAGGTAGATCTCGTGATGCCGGCCCCGGTTCCGGTAAGCGTGCTCTGCGGCATAGGAAGCGAGTCTCTCCATGGTCCGTGGCTCGTCCGCGTACGGCCCGACGTGCATCACCTGAAGGCACAGCCCCTCTCGCCACCGCTCCAGCCGCACATGCTCGAGCAGCGGATTGGCATGTCTGGCTGCCCCCTGGTCCACCGCCATCCGCACCATCTCGTCGGTCACGTGATCCGGCTGCATCATCAAGAGCGTGAAGTCCATCGGCGCTCCGGCCGGGGGAGTCCCACCCTCCCAGAGAGGCCACAAGCCCTCCAGGGTCATCACCGTGAAATCGACCGGGTCCACGGCGCGCAGCTTGGAGATGAACTTGACCCCGTACGAGATTCCGTACATCGCCTCGATACCGCGGCGAAACCCCTCCGAATTCGATGGGGAAGAACCCGGCTCCACTGAGCCATCGAGCATGATGAAGGCCAGGTCGGGCACGTCCACCACCGAGACCGTCTTGGCCGACGGCGAGTACAGCGCCTTGTAGACCTTCCTCAAGTCGAGCTTCGCCGGGCCATTCGAGACCGCCACACCGCCTCCCTTGCCTGGCCACATCCAAGCCACTTGCACCCACCGGTTGCCAGGGCCGATCGACGGATTGCCCGGCTGCGGCCGGACTACCGACCGGGGAACCTGTCGCTGCCGGATGAGACACTGCCGGGGTGCGCGGCGCGGCGACCATCCTCCATGCCGACCTGGACGCGTTCTACGCGTCGGTGGAGGTACGCGATCGCCCCGAGCTGCGGGGCAAGCCGGTCGCGGTCGGCGGAGGCGTAGTGCTCGCCGCCACCTACGAGGCCCGCCGGTTCGGAGTGGGAGCGGCGCTGAGCGGTGCCGAGGCACACCGGCGCTGTCCCGGGCTCATCGAGGTCCCTGCCCGCTTCGACGCCTACGTCGCCGCCAGCCGCCAGGTGATGGAGATCCTCGAGGGGTTCACCCCCGCGGTCGAACCGATCTCCATCGACGAGGCGTTCCTGGATGTCGCCGGCAGCGTCCACCTCTTCGGGACGCCGGAACGGATCGCGGAGAAGATCCGGGCAAGGGTGAGAGCCGAGGTCGGGCTTCCCATCTCCGTCGGTGGGGCGACCACCAAGCACCTGGCCAAGATCGCCAGCCGGGTGGCCAAGCCCGACGGGCTGATCATCGTTCCCCCCGGTGAGGAGGAGTCGTTCGTGGACCCCCTTCCGGTGGGTTTCGTGTGGGGAATCGGGCCGGTCGGGCAGGAGCGGCTCGCCCGCTACGGGGTGAGCACCATCGGCGACCTCAGAAGCCTTCCGGAACAGACCGTGGCGGGATGGTTCGGCCCCCATTGGGGCGCCCACCTGTGGGCTCGCGCCAACAATCGCGATTCGCGCCAGGTGGTGTCCCGAGCCGGCGCGGGGTCCGTCGGCGCACAGAGCGCCGGTGATGCCACCGAGCCGGCCCGACGCCACACCACCCTGCTGGCCCTATCGGAACGGATCGGGACGCGCCTGCGCCGCAAGCAGCTCGCCGGAAGGCGGATAACGGTGCGGGTACGCCTCGACGACATGACGGCCCTCACCCGGGCCCGCGGCCTTGCCGGGCCCATCGCCGAGACGACCCCGCTGTTCCGCAGCGCCGTCGAACTGGTCGACGGGCTCATCCGGGAACGCGCTCCCGCCCGGGGGATCACCCTCGTCGGCATCTCCGTCTCATTGCTCCAACAGGCTCCCCATCTGCAGCTCTCCCTGACCATGGGGGAGTACCCCGGCGAGGTGGCCCCGGGATCGCCCCGTCACGTCCAGTACCGCGATCTCGACGCGGCCCTCGACAGGGCCCGGGCTCGCTTCGGCCGGCCGGCGGTGATCCGCGCTGCCCTACTCGAGTCGCCAACGGAGCAACGCTCACCGGTCCTGGAGATGGGGGAGTGAGCGTCCCCCCGTTTCTCCTGCTGGAACGCTTCAGTCTTACTTGACATAACGTGGATTATGGGCGCATGACGTGGACAGCGGGAGCGGGCGGTCGTGGACCGACAATCCCGCCCGCGGGGCGGCGTCAGCCGTCGAGCCAGGCCCGTGGCTCGATCCGTAAGCCGACCAACCCCACCGCGGCGGCGTACAGGTGCCCGAAGGCCTCCTCGTAGGTGGTGTCGTCCCGGCGGAGATCCCGTTCCACCGTCCGCACCGCTGCGGACACGGCCCGGAGCCGGTCCCTGACGGTGCGCAGCGCCGCTGCCTCCACCAGGACCTCACCCCGCCCCAGCCCGAGGCGTTCGGCCACGAGGCGGGCCTCGTAGGCCCGCTGCCGGTGGCTCCGCCGGCAGTAGCGACGGGGCCGCCCCGACGCCACGGCGGCGATGCCCTCCCCGCACCAGACGCAGACGGTTGGTTTCGTCACTGTGACGAATATATCACGGAATGGCCCGGCTGAGGGTACGGTTGGCATCTGCGGGCAACGGCAATCAGAGAGGCATGTGATGGCAACGGTCGAGCTCACCAAGGACAACTTCGAGTCGACGATCACCGACAACGCCACGGTGCTCGTCGACTTCTGGGCGCAATGGTGCGGACCGTGCCGGATGTTCGCCCCCACCTTCGAGGCGGCGTCGACCGCCAACCCGGACATCGTGTTCGGCAAGGTGGACACCGAGGCCCAGCCGGAGCTCGCCGAGTTCTTCAGCGTTAGGTCCATCCCCACCCTGATGGTGTTCCGCGACAACGTCGTCCTCTACAGCCAGGCGGGAGCCCTGCCCGGCAACATGCTCGATGACCTGATCGACCAAGTGCGCAAGGTCGACATGGCCGAGGTGCACCGCCAGATCGCCGAAGCGGCCGACCACGATCACGACGCCGCCGACGCCCACGGGCACTGACCCGGCGGCTCGGCGCCACTCCCCTACCCCGTGTGCCGGCGCGCCACGGCGATCCGGGCAGATTCACAGCGGCCGCGGACGTGACAGCCCGTCAGGTGGTCGTTGACCATCCCCACCGACTGCATGAAGGCGTGCATCGTGGTCGGTCCCACGAAGGACCATCCCCGTCGCTTGAGATCCTTGCTCAGAGCCTGAGAGCCTGGGCTCACCGCGGTGATGTCGGCGAAGGAACGCGGCGCCTTCCATCGCCGGGGAGCGAACGGCCACAAATAGGCGGCCATCGACCCGTGTTCTTCGATGACATCGATCGTCCGCCGGGCGTTGCCGATGGCAGAACGGATCTTGCCCTCGTGTCTGATGATCCCGGCGTCGCCCAGGAGCCGGCGCACCTGCCGCTCCCCGAATCCGGCGACGACTTCGGGGGCGAATCCGGAAAACGCCGAACGGAATGCCTCCCGCTTGCGCAACACGGTGATCCACGCCAGCCCCGCCTGAAACCCCTCGAGGGCGATCTTCTCGAAAAGGCCGGCGTCGCTCTCCACCGGCATGCCCCACTCCGCGTCGTGATACGACTCATAGAGAGGATCGCCGACCGGCCAGCCGCACTTGCGGCGGCCATCGGTGGCGACCACGAGGTCGCTCACTCCTCGTCCACCTCCAGGGCCGCGGAGTTGATGCAATAGCGCAGCCCTTCGGGCCCTGGGCCATCGGGGAACACGTGGCCCAGATGTCCCCCGCACGCTGCACAACGCACCTCGGCCCGCACCATGCCGTGGCTGCGATCCTCGTGGGTGGTGACGGCGGCCACCTCAGCGGGCGACACGAATGAGGGCCAGCCGCTTCCACTGTCGAACTTGTCGTCGGAACGGAACAGCTCGACTGCACAGCCGGCGCAGCGATACACCCCGGGGTCATGGCGGTCCCAGAGTGCCCCGCTGAAGGCCGGCTCGGTGCCGCCCTCGCGCAGGACGTGGTATTGGATGGGGTTCAGGCGAGTACGCCACTCTGCATCGTCGCGGGGAATGTCCTGCATGGCTCCACGGTTGGCGGGACCCCCAGGATACGTTCGAGGAGGTACTACCCATGGCCCGCATCACCGTCGTCGGCGACGGACCTGCCGGATTGAGCGCCGCCCTTCTCCTCGCCAAGGCGGGGCACCAGGTCGCCGTTCACGGTGACGACAAGACGGCGATTCATTACGCCATGCTCCGCAACTACCTCGGGACCCCCGACGTCCCGGGCTCCGATTTCCAGAGAGAGCGCGCGCCCAGGTGGCCCAAGCCGGCGCCGCGCTCAGCGGACGGGGGGTCACCGCGGTCACCCCGGCAAAGGACCGGTTCGTCGTCACCCTCGACAATGAGGCGTCCGACATCGCCGACTATCTGATCCTGGCCGAGGGGCGCAATCCAGAGATCGCCGCCTCCCTCGGCGTGGCCACCGACGACTCCGGGGGGACGGTGGTCGATGCCGAGCAGCGCACCTCGGTCCCCCGGGTGTACGCCGCGGGAAGGGTGACGCGCCCCAGTCGCAGCCAGGCGATCATCTCCGCCGGCGCCGGGGCGATCGCCGCGCTCGACATCCTCGCCATGATCGCCGGAGCGGACGTGACCGACTGGGATTCCGTCGGGTAGCAACCCTCGACCCCCGGGCGAGCCTCGCTCTCCGGGAGCCTTCGACTACGAATCGAGGGTTCGACGCGACCTTCGACCCACCCTTCGACCTCCTCGGGAGGGGCGCGGATCCCTTCCGAGGCCCGCCTGCCTCAGGTGGGGCGCAACTCGAGCGCTTCCATGAGTCGCCTGGTGGCTTCGGTCACCGTGGCGACGGCCGCCTCGAAGGCCTCGGCATTGACCCGCGACGGCTTGGCGAAGCCGGACACCTTCCGCACGTATTGCCGGGCGGCGGCTTCCATCGCTGTCGCGTCGTGGAGCTCGACGCCCTCCCGTAGCCTGACGATGTTTCTGCACATGGCGTCGGACGCTAGACGCCCGACGGTGTCGCGGCCAGCGGTCAGCCGATCTCGACCCGCCCCCCGGTTCGCCAATACTCGCCGTGCTCTCTCGCCATGAGCCCCTCGTCGACCAGATAGCGTCGCAAGGCGGCGTAGTCGGCGTGGAACAGTTGCAGCGTGAAGTTGACCTCGCGCTCGTCGTAGCGAATCCCCGGCTCGAACTCCTGGACGAGGCGCTCGAGAACTACCCGACGCTTGGCGCGCTTCTCGGGGATCCCGGTGAGCCTGGTGCCGCTGAAGAACGTGGCCAGCACCCGCGCTTCCTCATCCGTCCAATCCCCTTCCAGGGCGAGGGCCGAAGCCGTCGGGCCCTTGGGCAGCAGCCGGGCGATCTCCCGGAGAGCCTCGGGAACCAACCTACCCTCGGCGAGCAGGCCCGCAGCCTCGAGACCGGCCATCTCCTTGAACACTCGGCGCTCGGGGATCGCCAGCGCCCCGGCGATCGCGTCCACATCGACGACTCCCACGGCGGCGTGACCGAGGATCGCCAGGCGGATGGGATCGACGGCGATCCGAGCGAAGGTCGTCGCGTCGATCACGGCGCGCCACCCGTGGCGATGGCGCTGCCGCGCCTCGGATCGGCCACCGCCTGGAGCCGGCCGTCGGCGAGCCTCGCCGCCGCCACCACCCCTCCGGAGTACATCGAGTGGGGCATGAAGCCCGAGGCTAGCCCTCCTCAGGCTCCGCATCGCGCAGACACACCTGGTCGGCGACGAGCTCGATCTGGCTGCGGCGACCCTCGGTCCCGCTCCAGAATCGACGCTGCACCGAACCGGCGACCCACACCCGGGTTCCCGGCACGGGATCGGCATCGACCAGTTCAGCGGGCGGATCCCACAGGGTCACCGGGAGGACATCGACCCGGCGATGCGGCTCTTCGGTGCGAACCGTCACCAGGTATCTGGCCAGGCGCGAGCCACTCTCGAACTGGCGCAGTTCGGGGGGCGCCGCCAAGCGCCCGGACACCACGACCAAATTGAGATCCATACGGCGTTCCTTTTCCGGATGCCGCGCGCCCAGCCAACCCTGGTGTGCGGGTGTGACAGGTTGGCGCCCGACACGTCCTGAGCCGGGCTGGCGGACTCGGTCGTCGCCTGCCTCAGATGCTGGCGCCCGCAGCGGTCGCGCAGTCGTAGAGAACCAGGCCCGCGGGGTTTCCGTAGAGATCAGGGTCCACCGGAGCACACATCGCCTCGGCGACACCGATCCACCGATCCACCCTGCCACCGGCGGGAAGCAGCACGAACCGCAGTTCGCCGCTGGTCACATAGCCGGCCAATTCTTCGCTTCCGGGGGTCGGATCGCCGCCGCTGAAGCCCCCCATCGCCATCACCGCTTCCCCAGTGCTGAGGATGATCGCGGCTGCGGTCTGCGATCCCACTGTCGCCGTGAGCCAGGTCTCCTCCCCGTATTGCGCCTCCAGGTACTCGATCAGAACGTCATCCACCGTTCCGCGAGCGGCCCCCGGTGGTGGCCCCTGGGGTGTCCTCGAGCCAATCTCGTCCGGGCCGGGAGCGTCCCCTCCGGGAACCCTCTGCGGGGGACGGTCGTCGGGGTAGCCGACGGGAACCGGGGCGTCGCTCACCCCGCCCGCAGCTGTTGGGTGACCGTCGCCGCGGGCGGCGGGGATTCCGGTCTCCCCCGGGCCGGCCTTCGGGTCACCACCCGAATAGTCGGCGCCGATCGAGGCGAACGCGTACGCCGCCGGTCCCGCCACGGCAACGGCGATCGCCACCGCCAGCGCCAGCCGTCCCGCCCCGGACACTCCGGCCCTGAACACCACCAACAGCGCGCCCGCACCGACTGCGCCCCAGCCGATGGCCGGTCCCAGGCCCGAGGCAAAGCCGGACTCCCGGGCGAGCAGTGCCCAGGACCACAGCCCGGTTCCGACAATCCCCACCGGAAGTAGCCACCCCGACGCCTCCCGAGCGCGAAACGCCCGCCACCCCTCGACGCTGCCGGCGCCCCCGAGTGCGGCGATCGCAGGAACCATCGTCAGTGAGTAGTAGGGGTGGAACACCCCGCTCACCAGGCTGAAGACCATCAGGTGAGTGACGAACACGGTGATCCACATGACCCACGACGCTCGCTGCCGGTGCCCGCTCGCTCGCCATCCCCAGAGGGCGGCAGCCGCCCCACACATCGCGATCGGGATCAGCCAGGACACCTGATCCCCGACCTCGAAGTTGAACAGCCTCCCCCAACCGCCGGTACCCCCGAAGGGGTCGGGTCCCCCTCCGATGCCGCCGCCGCTGACTCGATCGAGGCCGTTGACGCCCAGCACGTAGTCGATGAACGAACCCGTCGTGGTTTGGCCGTAATAGGGAGCCGCCGCCGAGGTCTCGGCGAGCACGATCCACCACCCGGCGGCGATCACCGCGGACAAGGCGGCACCGGCGCCGTGGAGGATCCGCCGGGCCCACGACACCGGGGCGAAGGCCAGGTAGGTCACGGCGATCCCCGGGACCACCAATAGCGCCTGATTGGTCTTCGTCAGGAACGCCAAACCGACGAGACCCCCGGCGGCGGCGAGCCGCCATGCGCTGCCGCGCTCCACCGCGCTCAAGGTCACCGCCACTGCCGCCACCATCAACAGCGTGAGCAGCGCGTCGGGGTTGTTGTAGCGAAACATCACCACTGCCACCGGGGTGAAGGCCATCGCCGAGCCTGCGAGCAGGGCGGCGCCGTGGCCGTGGCGGCGACGCACCGTGTGGTGGACGATGACCACGGTTGCCACGCCGGCCAGAGCGTGAGGCAGCAGGACGCTCCAGCTGCTCAGCCCGAACACCCGCACGGACAACCCCGACAACCACAGCGACAGCGGCGGCTTGTCCACCGAGATGAAGGAAGCGGAATCGAACGATCCGAAAAGCCACGCCGACCAGCTCTGGGATCCCGAGTAGGCCGCCGCCGCGTAGTACTCGTTCCCGTACCCGCTGGCGTTCAGCGCCCAGGTATAGGCGGCCACCGTCGCCCCGATCACGACCAGGAGCGCCGGACGCGCCCACCGCGGGTCGTCTTCCGCGCCCCGGACGAGTCTGCGAAGCCGTCGGGCAAGTCCACTCGCCCCGTTCCTCATGGGGGCCAGAATCGTCTCGAGACGTTCGACATCGGTCAAGTCAGGGTGAAAACTCGGTAAGAGCCGGGGCCCGCCGAGGACCGCTAGCGTCGTGGGCGCATGACGGAGGTCACCTCACTCGGCAACGATCTCTATCTGCTCGACGCGATGATGCACGACGAGCCCGGCCGACTCGCCTGTTATCTGTTCGACACCCCCAACCGGGTCCTGATCGAGTGCGGTCCATCTCGCTCCATCGGCCACCTCTACGACGCGCTGGCCGCGGCAGGCGTCGACGACGTGGCGGTGATGGCCGTCACCCACATCCATCTCGACCACGCCGGAGGCGCCGGGCACTTCGCCGACCGTTTCCCCGGCGCCGCCATCGCGGTGCATGCCGCCGGCGCCCGCCACCTGGCTTCGCCGGAACGCCTTTGGAGTTCGGCGACCCGCATCTACGGCGAGCAGGGCATGCATGAGCTCTGGGGGCCGATGCAGCCCATAGCCCCGGAGCGGCTCCTGGTCATCGAGGAAGGCACCCGGATCCCCCTGGGGGGTGGACGATCCGTCGAGGTGATGTACACCCCGGGCCACGCCAAGCACGAGGTGGTCTTCTTCGAGGAGGAGACGGGGGCGTGCCTGGTGGGCGACGCCGTGGGAATCGCCTTCCCTCACGGGCACATGGTGCAACCGGTGACCCCGCCCCCCGACTTCGATCCCGACCTCGTCACCGAGCACCTCGAGCGGATCGCGATACGCGACCCGGCGTTCCTCGGGTTTGCCCACTTCGGGCCGAATCGTGACTGCCAGAACTCCCTCGCCGTCGCCGCCGAGCGTCTGTGGCAGTGGGTCGACTGGGTGGAGGCTGCCGGGGCGGATGCCGGCGGGGACCTCGACGAGGCGCTCCGCCGGTGGGTGCTCGACGGGTATCGCCGCGACGGCTACTCCGAAGAGGTGATCGCCGCCTACGACCGGGCCACCTACTGGCCGATGCAGGCGGCCGGTATCCAGCGCTGGCTATCGCTACGGAGCTGAGCCGGTGAGGCGATCCAGCTCATCGAGCCCGGGAAAGGCCGCGTCGGCGCGCTCGATCGCCTCGTAGATCTTCCGGGCCGTGGGGAGATCACCCAGTCGTTGCGCCGCCCGGGCGGCCACATACCAGACCCGCAGCTCACTCTCGGGAGGATCCGCCCCCATCCGCTTCGGCCCGGACACCTGCCACGCCCTGCGGTCCTCGCCCCGATCCAGCAGGAACGATCCATAGACCACCTTGGCCTCGTCGCGGGTCGCCTTGTCGCCGCCGATGCGCTGCAGGCCCGCCCAGGTGGCCTCCACGTCCTTGGGACGCTCCAGGGCCCGCAGGACGTCCATCTCCACCGGCATGTGGGTGGTGTCCCCGGTGAGCCTGCGGAAAGTCTTCAGCTCCCGCAGCGCCTGCTCCCACCGGCCGAGGCGGTACGCGGAGAGTCCAATCAGCTCGCGGATCGTGGCATCGCGGGGCGACAACTCCTTGCCCTGCTCTGCGTCGCGCAGCGCCTTCCCGTGACGCCCGGCAGCAAACGACTTGGCGGCGGCTTGCAGCATCTCGGTGGCCGCCTTCAGATTCTGCTTCGGGGTCACCCGGGCGAGCTCATCGGAAAGCCATTTGGGAAGATCGCCGTCCGGCGACCATGGCTTGCGGGCCGGCGGGGTCGCCGCCTCCCGGGGGCGGGCGCCCCCTCCCGACGATCCGGTGCGGCGGCGATCCGATCCCCTTCGCGAGGAATCTGCTGCGCCGTGGGGCCGTCCCCGGCGCGCCGATCCGCTGGTCGATCTTTCCGGCATGGGGCCATCGTACCCGTGACGCGAAGGGGGCCGACCCCCATGGGACGGCCCCCTTCTCGAATAATCCGGCGGCGACCTACTCTCCCAGGGGCCTACGCCCCAAGTACCATCAGCGCTGGCGGGCTTAACTTCCGTGTTCGGAATGGGAACGGGTGGTTCCCCGCCGCAATCACCACCGGAAACCTTTGACTGCTCGGCACCCCGAGCACTCCATAGCGAGCACGCACATCTCGAATTCGATTCAAGCCCTCGACCGATTAGTACCGGTCGGCTGAGCGCATTGCTGCGCGTACACCTCCGGCCTATCTACCTGATGTTCTCTCAGGGGTCTTATCCGCGAACGGTGGGAGGTCTCATCTTGGGGCCGGCTTCGCACTTAGATGCCTTCAGCGCTTATCCGTGCCGTACGTAGCCAACCAGCCATGCCCTTGGCAGGACAACTGGCACACCAGCGGTACGTCCATCCCGGTCCTCTCGTACTAGGGATAGCTCCCCTCAAACCTCCTGCGCCTGCGACGGATAGGGACCGAACTGTCTCACGACGTTCTAAACCCAGCTCGCGTGCCGCTTTAACGGGCGAACAGCC